>UMHH01016823.1_pt1 | contig 141384 bp, 124 predicted proteins | sample 1965491 | NCBI WGS metagenome assembly UMHH01 (sample SAMEA4836094, study PRJEB28245) | human gut metagenome | biome: gut microbiome; material: fecal sample | place: Denmark | collected 2008
GACTGGAAACGGTCCGGGAGGATAGGGAGCTGCCGGTTAAGAGAAGACGCCTGCATCGTGAGATGCAGGCGTTTTTGTGTGGGTCAAGGCTTAATGACCAAAGGAGAAACTCCGCGGCTGGCGGGTTCCTTTTTTAACAGAAAGTGTTAAAATTACCCATGTAATTCTGTATAGTTGTGTTATAATGTTAAGAAAACAGTTACATTTTCATTGTAGAAAGGATGGATACCATGGAAAACAAAGATCCGGACAAGCAGTCGAAACGGGTCCGCCTGTATTACATCGCGGCCATCTTGCTGATCCTGGTTATCAATACAATCATCAGCCCTATGTTTTTCCAGCCCAAAGTCCACGAAGTCAGTTACACCAACTTTCTGAACATGGTGGATGAAGGCAAAGCTTCCAAGGTGGAAATCACCAAGGACCGGATTGCTCTCCTTTGCAATCAGGATGGAAAAGAACAAATCTATGTTACGGGCAGGGTGGATGATCCGGAACTGGTCAGCCGTCTGGTCAAAGCAAAAGTCGAATTTTCCCAGGTGATCCCTAAGCAGGAATCTCCCATTATGAGCTTCTTCAACAATTGGATCCTGCCCTTCATGCTCTTTATGGTCATCGGACAGCTGATCATGCGCTATCTGGGACCTAAAATGGGCGGAGGCAACATGATGAGCTTCGGGAAGAGCAATGCCAAGGTTTACATTGCCGCCCAGACGGGAAAAACCTTCAAGGATGTAGCCGGCCAGGATGAAGCCAAGGAAGCCCTTCAGGAAATCGTCAATTATCTCCATAATCCGGCAAAGTACAAGGCCATCGGGGCCGTCATGCCCAAGGGTGTCCTGCTGGTGGGTCCTCCCGGCACTGGGAAAACCCTGTTGGCCAAGGCTGTAGCCGGGGAAGCCAAGGTTCCTTTCTTTTCCATTTCCGGTTCTGAATTCATTGAGATGTTCGTAGGCATGGGCGCGGCTCGTGTCCGTGACTTGTTCAAACAGGCCCAGGAAAAGGCACCCTGTATTGTCTTTATCGATGAAATCGATGCCATCGGGAAAAAACGGGACAGCGGTTCCTTTGGCAGCAATGATGAGCGGGAACAGACCCTGAACCAGCTGCTGTCTGAGATGGATGGGTTCGACGGCAGCAAAGGGGTCATTATCCTGGCTGCTACCAACCGTCCGGAAGTCCTGGATAAAGCGTTGCTGCGGCCCGGCCGTTTTGACCGGCGGGTCCCTGTGGAACTGCCCGATCTCCAGGGACGGGAAGCCATCCTGAAAGTCCATTCCCATGATGTGAAGATGGATCCCCAGGTGGATTTCCACACCATTGCCTTGGCAACTAGCGGTGCTTCTGGGGCAGAGCTGGCCAACATCGTCAATGAGGCAGCGCTCCGTGCTGTCCGGATGGGAAGGTCCCAAGTGATCCAGGAAGATTTGGAAGAGAGCGTGGAAGTGGTCATTGCCGGCGCCCAGAGAAAGGGTGCGGTGATTTCTCCCGAGGAGAAGAAGGTCATTGCCTACCACGAAATTGGCCATGCCCTGGTGGCAGCCAGCCAGAAGGATTCGGCGCCTGTCCATAAGATTACCATCATCCCCCGGACTTCAGGAGCTTTGGGGTACACCATGCAGGTGGATACCCAGGAAAAGGTACTCATGAGCCGGGAAGAATTGTATAACAAGATCGTGACACTGACCGGAGGACGGTCTGCGGAAGAAGTGGTGTTCAATCTGGTGACCAGCGGTGCCTCCAACGATATCGAACAGGCAACCAAACTGGCTCGGGCCATGATCACTCGGTTCGGGATGACGGATGAATTCGACATGGTAGCCCTGGAAACGGTGAACAATGCTTACCTAAGCGGGGATACTTCCCTTTCCTGTGCTCCGGAAACTGCGGCCCGGATCGATGAAGCAGTCTTTGCTGTGGTGAAGAAGGCCCACAAGGAAGCCCGGGAAATCCTGGAAGCCCACCGGGAAAAGATGGATGAGCTGGCCCAGTACCTTTTGAAGAAAGAAACCATTACGGGAGATGAATTCATGGCCATCCTCCACGGTACCATGAAAGAGGAAGAACCAGCGACAGTGGAGACCACCGCTGTTACGGAAGCAGAAAAAAATCAGGAGCCTGAAGCCTGAAGCCGGGAACTGCCAGACTTCAAGACTATGGACGCTGGAAAGAGGCTGTTGCACGTGCAGCAGCCCCTTTTCTATGATATAATGGACTTCCCTATGTAATCAATTTTTAGTTTCAGAAACAGGATGAGAGAGATGGAAACACGTACGAAACCCTGGAAACAGGGAAAAAGCATATTCGATTATATCAAAAACAATCTGGATCAGGAGGGGTTCTTCACTAAAGAAAATCTGGAAGACCGGGCTGTGGTAGCAGGAGACAATCAGGAACTGCTGGAGCCGGGAGCCGCAGATGCTTTCTTGGCCAGCAGCGGACAGGCGGAAGAAGCATCCGATGCGGTGGGTACCCAGATCTATCAGGTCCTGGAAGCCTATGCGGAAGATCCGACTCCGGAAAATGCCACCATGCTCTATATGGGAATTTCCTCCACGCCCTGCATCCTTTACTATGAATCCCTAGTGGATGCCCTGAGCGAAGAACGGATCCCCCAGCCTTTGTGGGAACTGGCCCGCGAATGGCTTTATGAAGCTTCCAGCCGAGAAACCGTCAAATTGGCCATTGTGATCTGTGGCCTTTACATGCTGAATGAACAGGATCTGGTGGTGAACTGGCAGCTGAAACGGGATCTGCTGCTCCTGGCTCGGTGCGAAGAATTTACCAGCTTTGTCATCTATGCCCTGGAGCTTTGCCATCAGCTGGAACAGGAAGATCTTCAAGATATGCTCCAGCATACTTCCGGTTGGGGCAAACTGTGCGCCATACAGACCTATGATTTTTCCACGCCGGAGGATCAGGCCTGGCTGGTGATCCACGGATGTGAACTGACCATTACCTATCCGGCTGTTTCCGTACTGATCTTTTCCAAGGTCAATATTCCGGCGCTGCTGGATGAGCCCCATTTGGAACCTCCGCAGTTCGGAGGAATCTGCCGGCTCCTGTTGAATTACCTGGCTTTCCTCCTGGGCTTCCAGCAGGTGCAGCTTCCGGATGCTGAGAAACTTCCGGTCATCGATCTGTTTTCCGTCATGCAGAAATTCCTGAAGCATGCCAGAGAATACCATAGGGATCTGATGGCTGCCGCGGCCCTGACCAATCTGGCGGAAGGCTTCCAGACCATGGTGGATGATGAATGTTGGGACTATCTGACCATGAATCAGTGCCATATTTTGATCAGTGAGCTGGAATCCCTGGTGCTTTCCATTGACTGGCTGCCTGAAATCAAGAAAAAACTGGTGGAAGAAGATGGAAGGACCAATCTGGTGGTGATCCATATGGCCTATGCACTGGATCTGGATATCCATAAGGAATTGTGGAGCCTGTTGAAAAAAGATCCCAAGCGGACTGAGCTGTACGAATTCCTCCTGGACACCTCGGATAAGAGAAGGTTCAATCGGGTCATGAAGTTCGCACGGGAGCATGCCGATGAATACCTGCAGGAGGAACATGAGATGGAACCCCTCCTGGAGGCACTGACTGACCATCCAGGAGAAGGAGAGGACCTGTTGGAAAAAGCCTTGACTTCCATTTATGATTCCTGCCGAGGAACGGCTCTGGGGGTGCTGGACAGCTGGCCGGACAAGAACTGGTCTCCCCAGATGCGGCTGGCTCTCTTGAAAGCCAGGGAAATGAGCCAGCATCCTCTGCTGAAACTGCGGGTGGATGTACTGCTGAAAAAGAGGACCATGGATTTTGCCAGTTTCCTGGATGTGATCCATGAACACCAGAAGTAAAAAATGGGGGTGCTGCACGTTGCGGGCAGCACCCCCATTTTTCAATCCTTCACTTCTACAAAAATCACTTCAGCTCCAGCCGGCAGCTGCATGGGAACAGTGCCTTCATCTGGGGAAAGAACATAAAGGGTATCCCGTTCCAGGGGAAGGTCTCTGAGGGCGGCACCTTTGAGCTGTTCTTCCGGCAGCAAAGGGACATAGAGAAAACGCTGGCCCTGGGAAGGCGGCAGGGTTTGAGAGCCCTTCAGCCGTTTGTAAGCGGCGGACATCCCTTTTTGGTACATCACATTGAAATCCACCGCTTTTCCTACTGAATGGGTATGCCAGCTTCCGTCAAAGAAAGCCTCTTCCAAGGGTGCCAAGGTTACCTGGCGGTTGCCGTCTTCCGGAAAAGTCAGGGTAAATCCTCCCTGGAGGGGCGTGATGATCCGCTGGTAGCCCTGGACCAGGGTGAAATCGGATTCTGCCAGATCCACAGTCGCGGAACTGATCCGGATGGCAAAATTCCGGTTGGCATAGCTTTTGTCCGGGGGATAAATATAGAATTCTGTCGTGGTCCCGCCCGACCAATGGGATGTAGACGCTTTCGAACGGGAAATCTTCTGTATGCTCATAAATACCACCTCTTCCTGAGAAGATTAAACTTCAAAACCATCCTAGGGAACAAACGTCCAGAAAGTGTCAAAAAATAAAAATATCGGAAAAAATTGATTTCAGACGTTTTTTAGGCGAAGAATTCATACTATAATAACAACTAAGGGCATAGCGACATGCCTTTCAGCTGCTAACAAACTATAACAGGTTGATGGAGGTGCCATTATGGCAAAGAAGTTAGTTGAATTTGTACCGAATTTCAGTGAAGGCCGGGATAAAGACAAGGTTGAAAAGATTGTTGACGAAGCCCGCAAAATCAAAGGGCTGAAGATTCTGGACTATTCCAGCGATGCGGACCACAACCGTTCTGTAGTGACCATCATCGGCACTCCTGAAGCTGTTACGGAAGCAGCCATCAATATGGCTAAGGTTGCAATCCAGCTGATCGATATGCGGACACACCATGGTGCACATCCCCGGTTCGGTGCCGTAGACGTGGTTCCTTTCACCCCGGTCATGGGCGTCACCATGGATGAATGTGTGGCCATTGCCAATGCAGTGGGCAAAGCCTATGGAGATATGGGGATCCCTGTCTATCTGTATGAAGATGCCTGCACCAAAGAAGCCCGTCGGAACCTGGCATCTGTCCGGAAAGGACAGTATGAAGGCTTCTTCGAAAAAATCAAGGATCCAGAATGGAAACCTGATTATGGCCCGGCTGTCATGAATGAAAAATCCGGCTGTTCCGCAGTAGGGGCCCGGGTACCTCTGGTTGCCTTCAACGTGAACCTGGACTGCAGTGACAAGGCTGTGGCAGATGCCATTGCCAAAAAAGTCCGGAACATCGGAGGCGGCCTCCATTATGTAAAGGCCATGGGTGTGAAATTGGAAGAACGGAACCAGGTACAAGTTTCCATGAACCTGGTGAACTATGAAAAATCCGCTGTTTACCAGGCTTTTGAGATGATCAAGATGGAAGCCCGCCGGTATGGGGTCAATGTGGTAGGCAGCGAAGTGATTGGGACAGTTCCCATGAAGGCGCTGCTGATGGCTGCTGAATATTATCTGCAGATCGAAAACTTCAACATGGATGAAATCCTGGAAAAACGGCTATTGGAACTGGAAGAGTAAAGCACTGCCCGCAGAGGAGGAAAATCGATGCTGAGCGATATTGAAATTGCACAAAAAAACGTCATGGAACCCATCAGCAAGATTGCGGATAAAATGGGGATCCTGCCGGAAGAACTGGAACAGTATGGCCATTACAAAGCCAAGGTTTCCCTGGATGTATTGAAACGTCTGGAAAAGAAACCCAACGGGAAACTGGTCCTGGTGACCGCCATTACGCCCACCCCTGCCGGTGAAGGAAAATCCACCACCAGCATCGGGCTTGCACAGGCATTGAACCGGATCGGGAAAAACGCCGTGGTCGCCCTGCGTGAACCGTCTTTGGGGCCTGTTTTCGGCATCAAAGGGGGCGCTGCTGGAGGCGGTTATGCCCAGGTGGTCCCCATGGACGACATCAACCTGCATTTCACTGGCGATATGCATGCCATCACTGCTGCCAACAACCTGCTGTCAGCTATGATCGACAACCATATCCACCATGGCAATGAACTGCGGCTGGATGCCCGGCAGATCACCTGGCGCCGGGTCATGGATATGAATGACCGTGCCCTGCGGAACGTGGTGGTAGGACTGGGCGGCAAAGTCTGCGGTTTCCCCCGTCAGGATGCCTTTACCATTACGGTGGCGTCGGAGATCATGGCCATCCTGTGCCTGGCCAAAGATCTGGAAGACCTGAAGGCACGGTTCGGACGGATCGTCATCGGCTGCGATTTGGATGGGAACCCGGTCCATGTCCACCAGCTGGGCTGCGAAGGAGCCATGGCCATGCTGATGAAGGATGCCATCAAACCGAATTTGGTCCAGACGCTGGAACATACGCCGGCCATCATCCACGGCGGTCCCTTTGCCAATATCGCCCATGGGTGCAATTCCCTGCTGGCCACCAAGATGGCCCTGAAACTGGGAGATATCGCGATTACGGAAGCCGGCTTCGGTGCTGACCTGGGCGCAGAAAAATTCATGGACATCAAATGCCATTACGGCAATCTGTATCCGGATGCCGTGGTGCTGGTCGCCACCATCCGGGCTCTGAAGATGCACGGTGGTGTCGCTAAGACAGATTTGGGCCAGGAAAATGTCCAGGCTGTCAGCGATGGGTTCTCCAACCTGGCCAAACAGGTGGAAAACATGCGGACCTTCGGTCTGCCGGTACTGGTGGCCATCAACAAGTTCGCGACCGATACACCGGCGGAAATCGACATGCTGCTCCAGAAATGCGCCAGCTACGGTGTGGAAGTCAGCCTGAACGAATGCTGGGAAAAGGGCGGAGAAGGCGGCATCGATATGGCCCACAAACTGGTAGGGATGCTGGAAGAACAGAAACCCCAGAAAGTGGAACTGTACGATGTGAACGATTCCATCCCCAACAAACTGAAGGCCATTGTGACCAAGATCTATGGCGGCGATGGGGTGACCTTCACGCCCAATGCCAAGAAACAGATCAAACAGCTGGAAGATTGGGGACTGGACAAACTGCCGGTGTGCGTGGCCAAGACCCAGTATTCCCTCAGTGACAATCCGGCGCTCCTGGGAGCTCCCAAGGGCTTCAAGATCAACGTACAGGATGTGCGGGTATCCAATGGGGCAGGGTTCATCGTGTGCCAGACCAGCAATATCATGGTCATGCCCGGCCTGCCTAAGAAACCGGCTGCCCTGAAAATGGACATCGACAACAATGGCAAGATTTACGGCCTGTTCTGACAGGGAGGAATGGATCCAATGGAATTGCGGAAACTGACTGTAGAAGGTTTCATCAACGAAACCGCTTCTTCTTCACCGGCTCCTGGGGGAGGCAGCATTGCAGCTCTCAATGCGGCTTCTTCGGCAGCCTTGATCACCATGGTGGCCAACCTGACCCTGGGAAAAGAAAAATATGCAGCCGTTGAAGGGGACATGAAAGAAGTGGCGGCCAAAGCCGGTGCCCTGAAAGATGATTTCCTGGCGCTCATCGACGAGGACAGCAATGCGTTCAACAAAATCATGGCTGCTTTCAAGCTGCCCAAGGATACGGATGAAGCCAAAAAGGCCCGGAGTGCAGCCATCCAGGATGCTACCAAAGGTGCGGCCTTGGTTCCTTTCAAGGTGGGACAAAAGGCCAATGAACTGTTTGCCCTGGCGGAAGAAGTCATCACCAAAGGGAACCAGAATGCCATTACGGATGGTGCGGTGGCGGCCATGAATGCCAGAGCCGCTGTGAGAGGTGCCTTCCTGAATGTAAAGATCAACCTAGGCAGCATCAAAGATGGACTGTTCGTGGAAGATCTGCAGAAAAAGATGGCCGAAATCGAAAATGAAGTGGATGCCCGGGAAAAGGCACTGCTGGGTAAAGTGAAACTGTAAGTGAAGAAAGGGTAATCCCTCAAGGGGTTGTTGCACGTCAGAAAGAGAATCGGTACGTGTGACAACCCCTTTTTCCTACATGGAATCAGAAAGGAAAGTGATTGGATGATGGCGCGGACAATTGCGTTGGGACCGCATATGGATCTGTATGATTTTATGGATGTGGTCCGGAACCATGGAAAGGTGGAGTTTTCTCCAGACTACTGCAATCGGGTCAACCGCTCCCGTTCCCTGGTGGAAAAATGGGTAGAGGAAGAAAAGGTCATGTACGGGGTAACCACTGGTTTTGGAGCTCTGTACACCAAGGCCATCAGCCGGGAAGAAACGGCACAGCTCCAGGAAAATATCATCCTTTCCCATTCGGTTTCCGTGGGAAAACCCTTATCGGAAGAAGCTGTCCGGGGAACTCTGCTGATGATCCTCCAGAACTTGGGACAAGGGTACAGCGGAGTCCGTCTGGAAGTCCTGGAACAGCTCCGTCAGTTCCTGAATCGGGGTTTGACGCCATGGGCTCCAGGGGACGGCAGTGTTGGGTATCTCAGCCCGGAGGCCCATATGGCATTGGTCATTACCGGAAAGGGACGGGCTTATTATCAGGGAGAACTCCTGACGGGAGAAAAAGCTCTGGAACGGGCGGGTCTGTCTCCCCTTCCTCTTGCTTCCAAGGAAGGACTGGCGCTGGTGTCCGGAACGACTTCTGCCACGGCACTGGCGGCCGTAGGGCTGTATGACATGCTCCAGGCTGCCCGGACGGCAGATGTGATCGGTGCCATGAGCCTGGAAATCCTCCAGGGGGTCATGAATGCCTTCGACCCCAGGGTCATGGCGGTCCGTCCCCATCCGGATCAGGCCAAAGTGGCGGAAAATATCCGGAATCTATTAGCTGATTCCCAGGTCATTGCAGAAGCCCAGGGCAAAAGGGTACAGGATGCATTGTCTCTCCGGTGCATCCCTCAGCTTCATGGAGCTGCCCGGAAAACGCTGGAAGATGCTTTGAAGAACCTTGAAACGGAGATGAATTCTTGCTGTGACAATCCCATCCTGTGGCCGGAACCGGGAAACGAGGCTGTGATTTCCGCCTGCAATGCAGATTCGTCCTATGTGGGAGTATCCATGGATGCTTCCTGTATCGCAGCCACCATGTTGGCCAAGATGTCGGAACGGCGGAACAACAGGATGATCGATGGCAGTCTTTCCGGATACCCCTGGTTCCTGATCCAGGATCCAGGACTCAATTCCGGCTTGATGATCCCCCAGTATACCCAGGCAGGACTGCTGAACCAGATGCGGATCCTCTGTACCCCGGCGGTGATCGACAATACACCCACCTGTGGGAATCAGGAAGATTATGTGGCCATGGGCTACAACGCTGCGAAAAAGTCCCTGGCTGTGGCAGAAAAACTGGAATACATCCTGGCCATTGAACTACTTTCTGTTTATGAAGCACAGCCCTTTGTAGATAGGAACCTGCGGCGGAGCAGTGCCAGCCGGAGTGTCTTGGAAGCAATCGGGGAAAAGGTGCCGGGAATGGAAGAGGATTTCTATCTCTATCCCCAGATTGAATTCCTGAGAAGCTGCATCCATAGCGGGAAAATCCTGGAATGGGCTGAAAAAGGGATGCAGAAGAAAATTTTGTAAGGAAAGCCCAGAAAGACTTACTCCAAAAGTGTACTGATTGAACATCAAGTATACAGAATGAAGAAAAGATTGGAGAATTTATTTCAAGGCTGTAAGAAATTGACGATTTGCAGACGTTGATTTAGTATAATAAAGTCATGGTTTTCATATAGAACTGTCGTTGCCTACAACCAATCATCCAGATAAATATCCATATATGAAAACAACTAAATCAAAAAAGTTATATATAGAGTTATAGGGGAGGGAAAGAAGTGAAGATCAGAGCCGTCGTGAACGGTGCTGCCGTAGAAAAAGAAATCGACGGGAGCAAGCGTCTGATAGATTTTTTAAGAGAGGATCTGGGGCTGACGGGAACCAAGGAAGGATGCTCGGAGGGAGAATGCGGGGCCTGTACGGTCATCCTGAACGGGGAAGCTGTACCTTCCTGTCTGGTCCTGGCAGGACAGATCCAGGGAGGAGAGATCCTGACCATCGAAGGACTGGAGAAAAACGGGGAGCTGGATCTTCTCCAAAAGAAGTTCATTTCCCATGGGGCTATCCAGTGCGGTTTTTGTACGCCGGGTTTCCTGATGAGTGCCAAAGCTCTTTTCATGAAAAATTCTCATCCTTCATCGGAAGAAATCCGCCGGGCCATTGAAGGGAATATCTGCCGCTGCACTGGCTATATCAAAATCGTCGAAGCCATCGAAGATGCAGCAAAGGAGATGGAATGATGTTTACTGCTCCTGCTGATGAAAAAGAACTGCAGGCTGCCTTGAGCCAGGCTGACGAACGGACCTACCTGATTGCCGGAGGGACAGATCTCTTGATCCATCTCCAGAATCGCAAAGAAACCGACTGCAGTTTCATTGATTTGACCAAGGTGAAGGAGCTCCAGGGAATCCGGGAAGAAAAAGACTGGATCGATATCGGAGCCCTTGTGACCATGACAGAGCTTTGTGCTTCCCCTCTTGTAAAGGAAGAACTCCGGGCCTTGTACTTGGCGGCCTATCATCTGGGATCGGAACAGATCCGGAACCGAGCAACCCTGGGAGGCGCCATTGCCAACGCTTCCCAATCCTCTGACTGCAGTGTTGTGCTGTTTGCTTACGGAGCTTTGGTTGAAATTTTCTCTGCCCAGGGAGAACGCCGCAAGGTCCCCATGGACCAGTTCATTACGGGGAGGGAAAAGACTTGCCTGGATCGGGGAGAAGCGGTCAGCCGGATCCTGATCCCCCGCCAGGAAAGGAGCAGCATGTTTGGCAAAGTGGGGGCCCGGAAAGCGGTCACAATTGCAAAAATCAACTGTGCCATGGATTTCCGCATGGAGGAGGGGCTGATCCAGAAGGCCAGTATCTATCTGGGGGCGGTTGGAGTAAAGCCGGTGGAAGCCAGACTTTTGGAAAATTATTTCCAAGGGAAATCTTTTGCTGAGATCGCTTTGCAGGATGTGCAGGAATTGGGAAAGGAAGAAGTGGAAAAAGCCATTCCCACTCGGCCTTCCCGTTTTTACAAACGGGTAGCGGTACAGGGATTGCTGGAAGATATGATAGGGGCGCTGCCATGAAACAGTTCAAATACATCGGGAAACGGTTCCAGCGGGAAGACAGCCTGGAGCGGGCAGAAGGGAAGACCAAATTCCTGGCAGACTGCAAACGGCTCAACATGCTCTATGGGAAGTTGATCCTCAGTGAACATGCCCATGCGGATTTCCAGCTGGATACAGAAGAAGCCCTGAAAGTCCCAGGGGTTTACAAGATTTTGACTTATGAGGATATTCCTCATGTTGCCTATAATTCTATGGAATGGTTCACCGGGATCCAGGCCCAGCGGGATGAATATATCCTGAATGAAAGGGCCCGCTTCGTGGGGGATCGGATCGGCCTGATCCTGGCGGAGTCGAAGGAAGCCTGTGAAAAGGCCTGGTGCAAAGTCAAAGTGCAGTATCAAGATCTTCCGGTGGTGGCCGATCTCCAAACGGCTCAGGAAGATCGGATCCTGGTCAGAGGGAAGACCAATCTGGCTTATGAAAAAAACATCGGGTATGGAGATCTTGCAAACGCAGAAGCCGAGGCCGATTTCATTGTGGAAGACCGAGGCTCTACGCCCCGGACCCACCATCTAGCCATCGAACCCCATATTGCCATGGCGGAAGTGGATGATTTTGGGAATCTGGTTGTGTACAGCCCGGGACAAGTGGTCTTTGCAGCCCAGATGCAGCTTTCCCGGATCCTGCATCTGCCCTATGCCCGGATCCGGGTCATCAAGTGCAATATGGGGGGATCCTTCGGCGGAAAACAGCAGCCGCTGCTGGAACTGACTGCAGGAGTCGCCGCTTGGCTGACTCAGCGGCCTGTCCAGATCTACATGAACCGCCGGGAAAGCATGATCGGTACCTTTACCCGGAACGGTACGGAGGCTCGGGTCGCAACAGCAGTCCGGAAGGACGGGAAAATCCTAGGACGCAAGGTGGATACCTGCTTTGACGGAGGGGCTTATGATACCAACAATACCAGTATCGTAAATGCCTATGCCAAGAAACTGTTCCGGTTGTACCGGATCCCGGCCCAGGAATTCCATGGCCGTGCCTATTATACGGACAAGACGCCGGGGGGTGCCTGCCGTGCCTATGGAGGCCCCCAGAACCATGCCATCACGGAAGTCAATATAGACCATGCTGCCCGGGTCATCGGCATGGATCCCTGTGAATTCCGTCTGAAGAACTTGGTGGAACCCTATGATGCAGATCCGGTGGGAGGCCCGAATCTGGGAAAAGCAGCGGTGAAGGAATGTCTCCGGAAAGGGATGGAAGCTTTCCACTGGAAAGAAAAATATGCCCATATCCGGGAACAGAACAATGACCGCTATGCCTATGGCGTAGGGGTTGCCTGTGCAGATCATGGCAACGGCTATTTCGGGGCTTTTCCGGAATTTACCAATGTGGAGATGATCCTCCATCCGGATGGGACGGCCTTGGTCAAGATCGCTGTCCATGAGCAAGGCTGTGGGACCCTGGATTCTCTGCGGCTGACGGCAGCAGAAGCCTTGGATCTGGCACCGGAGAAGATCACCATCACGGAAGCAGATACGCTCCTGACCCCCTATGATTCAGCGGGGACCCAAGCCAGCCGCGTGACTTTTGTTTCCAGTGGAGCCATCTTACAGGCCGGGAACCAGCTGAGAGAAAAGATTTTCCAGACACTGCACGAAGTGGAGAAAATCGAGCCCGATCTTCTTTATACGGATAACGGGACTGTCAAAGTCAAAGGATCTGATAAGACCTATACCTATGGAGAGATTGCTACCCTCCGGGAGAAAAAAATGTTCGATCCTCTGAGTGTCTATATCCATTATGAACCTCATTCCAATCCAGCTGCTTATGCGGTGTCCTTTGCCCAGGTGAAAGTGGACAAGAAAACCGGACTGGTGGAGGTCCAAAAACTGCTGGCCGTCCATGATATCGGCCAGGCTGTGAATCCCACCCTGGTGGAAGGGCAGATCCAAGGCGGTGCCCAGTTCATCTTAGGCATGGCCCTCAGTGAAGAACTGGTCTATGACAGCAAGGGGAATGTGAAGAACAGCAGCCTGTCCAAATACCACACCCTCAATGTGCAGGACATGCCTCCAGTGGACATCATCCTGGTGGAAAGCCATGATGAAAGTTCTCCTTTCGGAGTCAAGAGCGTGGGGGAAATGTCTGCGGTAGCGCCTGGACCGGCGGTGGTCAATGCCATCAATCATGCTTTGGGGACGGAACTGACAGATTACCCTCTGACCCCAGAGCGGATTATAGAAGCCTTAGAACAGAAAGGATGAAGGGGTATGGAAAGCTTAGTGCTTACAGGAGAACCACTATCGTTGGAAGATGCTTACAGTGTCATTTATGGCAATCGTCAGGTTGAAATCGCACCCCAGGCGGCAGAACGGGTACGGCAGGCCAGACAGGTCCTGTTTGACATGGCGGCGGAAGGGAAACCTGTCTATGGGCTGAACCGGGGCGTGGGCTGGAACAAGGATAAGGAATTTGATGAAGATTTCTTTGCCCAATACAACCGGAATCTGCTGAACAGCCATTGTCTGGGCGTTCCTCCCTACCATCCGGATGATCAGGTGCGGGCCATCCTGCTCCTGCGGCTCCAGAAAGTCCTTACAGGCCATACGGGGCTGTCTCTTGAATTGTTGGATCATTACCGGGATTTCCTGAATTACGGGATCTATCCCCGGATCCCCATGCGGTCTTCCATCGGAGAAGGGGATATCACCACCCTGTCCCATGTGGGGCTGGCTTTCATCGGCGAAGAAGACGTAACCTACCAGGGAAAGATCATGAATTCTAAGGAAGCCATGGAAATGGTGGGCATGAAACCGGCGAAATTGGGACCGAAAGATGGGCTGAGCATCGTGTCCAACAATGCCCAGGGTGAAGGGATGACCCTGGTCCTGCTGCGGCAGATCGCCCAATTGGTCAAAATGAGCAATCTGATTTTTTGTCTGAGCCTGGAAGGGCTGGATGGAGTGGTGGAATCTCTGCGGGAAGATGTGAATGCGGTCCGGGGCATCAAGGGGCAGGCTAAGGCGGCTGCCATGTGCCGGGACTTCTTAGAAGGCAGCTACCTCTATGAACCAAGCCCTGAACGGGCTTTGCAGGATCCCTTAAGCTTCCGGTGCGCCCATGCCATCAATGGGGCCCTGTATGATGCCATGGATTATGTGCAGGAACAGCTCCTTGCCAGCATGAACCACACCGATGACAACCCCTGCATCCTCCTGGATAAACATTCCTCCTTTGTCAGTGCCAACTTCGAGATTACCTCTTTGGCCATTGGCGTGGAGATGCTGGCCAGCGGCTTGGCCCACCTGTCCAAGAGTTCCTGTTACCGGATGATCAAGATGGCAGATCCCAATTTCACCCATCTAAACCGGTTCCTGACTCCAGAAGACGTGAAGACCATCGCTTTCGGGACTATCCAGAAAACGTTCACCATGCTGGATACCCAGAACCGGGGATTGGCCAATCCTTCTTCCATGGACTTTTATGCACTGGCTGGGACCATTGAAGACCATGCCAGCAACCTGCCTCTGATCTGCTATAAATTGTTCCAGATGCTGGACAATATCTACTATATCATCGGTATCGAAGCCATGCATGCCTGCCAGGCCATTGATCTGCGGAAACAGAAGAGACCGGAAATCCATCTGGGCAAAGGGACCGGCAAGGCTTATGAAATCATCCGGCGGACCCTGCCCTTTTATGACAAAGACAGGAACCAGAGCCGGGACATCCAGAAGGTCTATCACATTGTGAAATCCGGCGAACTGCTGCAGGTAGGAGGAGATTCTTTATGAACGAAAAAAAGAAAAATGAAATCCGCTGGGCCGTATTCGTCCCCGCCTTTGCCCTGACACTGCTGGCGGCTGTAGTGGGAATCGTCAGCAACAAGACGCTGACCACCCTGTCCAATCGATTCTTTACTTGGTCCTTGGACTCTTTTGGCTGGCTGTACCAGATCATTTCCCTGGTGGTCCTCCTGGTCACCCTGGTGATGTTGTTCTCGAAAGTAGGGGATATCACCCTGGGCGGGAAAGAGGCCAAACCCAAATATCCTTTCTGGACCTGGTTTGCCATGACTTTGACCGGTGGGGTAGCTACCGGGATCGTCAGCTGGGGGGTCAATGAACCGCTGATTTATTTCGGCAATATTTACGGAGAACTGAAGCAGCTGGGCATCGAACCCTTTTCAGCAGAAGCCGCCCGGTTTGCCATTGGGCGCTGCTTCTATAACTGGACGTTCATCCCCTAATGCCATGTATGCCCTGACCGGTGTGCTGGTGGCCTATATGTACTTCAATAAGAAGCAGCAGCTGAACGTAACCTCTACTCTGGTTCCTCTATTTGGGGAAAAAATCAAGACAGGATTTGTTTCCGACGTAATCGATACCTTATCCATGCTGGCCATCATCCTGGGCCTGACTTCCGGCTTGACCATGTGCATCGTCCTCTTGACCACTGGACTCACTTCTTCTTATGGAATCCCTTCCACCCTGCCTCTGTTCATCGGTCTGGGGGTTGCCATCATTGCCATGTTCACCCTGTCTTCCTATGTAGGATTGGATAAAGGGCTGCAGAAACTGTCCGGGATCAATGCCTGGTTCTATTATGGACTGCTGATCCTGCTGTTCGTCCTGGGACCGACCCTATTCATCCTACGGAATTCCACCGCTGGGATGGCGGTCTGGCTGCAGAACTTCTGGCAATGGGGACTGGACCCCATCGATATCGGCGGTGCACCGCTGACCCGGTCCTGGACCCTGTTTGACTGGGCCGTCTGGATTGCCTATGCTCCCGTTACGGGGATTTTCCTGGGCCAGATTTCTTATGGTCGGACCATCCGCCAGTGCCTGATTGTCAACTTGATCCTGCCGGCTGTGTTCGGCATCATCTGGTTCTCTGTCTGGGGCAATACGGCACTAGGGATGCAGATCAGTGGACAGCTGGACTTGGTTGCCACCATCAAGAATTCCAATGCTGTCATGGCACTGTTTGAATTCATCAAGAACATGCCATTCGGCTTGGGGATCATCCTGGTTCCGGTCAATCTGTTCGTCATCCTGATCTCCTTCGTGACGGCAGCTGATGCAACTTCCAACAACGTTGCATCCATGTGCATCAAGAACATCCCCATCGGTTCAGAAGCGCCTGGGTATCTGAAGGTGCTCTGGGGAGCGACCATCGGAGCCATTGCCATCATCATGGCTGCTTTTGGCGGCGGCGTCCAGGGGGTGGATGGCGTGAAGGCACTGGCAGCGGCTGGCGGTTTTGTGGTGTTGTTCATCTTCATCCTCCAGGTGTTTGCAGCCATCAAAGTATTCTTTATCGATAAGACGGAAGAATAAGGGGAAATACAGCTATATATCCCAAAGGGAGGTGTGGTATTTTGCTTCACACCTCCTTTCTTTCCATGCAAAAAAGGAATCTTGCGTTATAATAGAATCATCTATTTGAAAAAATGATAATTGGCTTTGTACAAAAGCCCTGGGACAGGAGAAAAGTATGCGAGAAATCATCTGGAAGGCAAGGGATCTGCTGGCGCAGCACATCTCCTTTGTCATGGCAACCATAACTTTTAAACACGGTTCAGCTCCCCGGGAAGTGGGCGCCACCATGTTGGTCACGGCCGACGGTCTTCATGCGGGGACCATCGGCGGGGGAGAAGAGGAATACCAGGCCATCCAACACGCCCAGAAAGTGCTGGAAACAGGGCAGTCCGATCTGGTGCCCTATGAAATGACACGCAGTGACGCGGCAAAACTAGGCTTGGTCTGCGGCAGCCACAATCGGGTCCATTTCCAGTATGTCCCTGGAACAGATGACCAAGCCGCTGCCTATTTCACCCAAATGGCGGAAAGTGTGGAAAACCATGAGGTGTATTGGCTGTTCGATCTCCAGGCAGACCACGGGATCAGCATGAAAGTGGACGGGAAGATCTATCCTTTCAGTCGGGATGGGGCGCTGCCGGCAGCCGAGGAACTTTTCCAAGTGAAGATCAAAAAGCCCATGAAGGTCTATATCTTTGGGGGCGGCCACATTGCCAAGGCGACGGCAGCCCTGCTGCACTTCCTGAAACTGGAAGTGACGGTGGTTGACGACCGGCCTGAATATCTGACACCGGAAGAATTTCCTCAAGTGAACCGTCTCCTCCATTCGTTGGAAAATCTGTCCGACCTTCCCATCGGGAACAGCGACTATGTCTGTGTCATGACCCGGGGCCATGCCAATGATATCCAGGTCCTGAAGGGTATCCTGCCCAAGGATCCTTATTATGTGGGGATTGTGGGCAATAAAATGAAAGCGGAAAAATACCCCCAGCATTTCCAGGGGACACCTTTGTATGAAGTTTACCAGAAGAAAGTCCATCTGCCGGTGGGACTGCCGATCCGGGCACTGACCCCGGAAGAAATCGCTGTAAGCATTGCCGGCGAAATCATTTTGTCTTATAGGAGCAACTGCTGATGAATACGGTGAAGAAAATCCCTGTGCAGGAAGCAGTGGGACAGATCCTGGCCCATGACATGACCCAGATCATCCCTGGTGAGCGGAAAGGCCCCCGCTTCAAAAAAGGCCATATTGTCCAGCCGGAAGATATCTCCGTGCTTCTTTCCATGGGGAAAGAACACATCTATACATTGGAGCTAGATGAATTTACCTATCATGAAAATGAGGCTGCGGAACATCTGGCAGGTATCTGCCAAGGAGCCCATTTGGAACGTTCCGAGATTTCCGAAGGTCGGATCAACTTGAAAGCGGCAGTGGATGGGCTTCTCCGGGTCAACGTCCCTCTGCTGGAACGGATCAATCTGTATGGGGAAGTCATGATTGCCACCAAAAGAGACGGGACTCCCGTAACGAAGGGTACGGTGGTTGCTGGGACCCGGGCCATCCCGCTGTGGATCGCCAAAGAAAAGATCCATCAGTGCGAAAAACTGGCAGGCGGAGAAAAAGTACTGTCCATCCGGCCTTTTGTGCCACAAAAAGCTGGAATCCTGACGACAGGCAGCGAAGTCTGCAAAGGCTTGGTGAAAGACGGCTTCCGGGAGGTGCTGCCAGCCAAGCTGCAGCCTTATGGATTCACCATTGTGGATCACCGTTATACCATGGATGACAAAGAAAGCATCGTCCGTCAGCTCCGGGAGATGATTGCAGAAGACCTGGATTTGATCCTTTGTACAGGAGGGATGAGCGTGGACCCGGATGACAATACCCCAGGAGCCATCCAGGAAGTCAGTACCCAGGTGGTGACCTACGGTACCCCAGTCCTTCCCGGGGCCATGTTCATGGCAGCCTATCATCACCGGACGGTGATCCTGGGGCTGCCGGGGTCCGTCATGTTCCATCCCCGGACTGTCTTTGACTTGATCCTGCCCCTGGCCGCAGCCCAGGAACCGATTACCCGGGAATACATCGCCGGGCTGGGCCATGGAGGACTTCTGTGATGCCGGGCTGGAATCACTTCGATGGACAGGGGAATGCCCGGATGGTGGATGTTTCTGAGAAAGCGGTGACCTGCCGGGAAGCAGAGGCTTCCGGGACCATCACCATGAGCCGGGATGCTTTGGAGCAGATCCTGCAGAAAAAGATCAAAAAAGGCGATGTGCTGACGGTGGCACAGGTGGCCGGGATCATGGCCGCCAAAAGGACTTGGGAACTGATCCCCATGGCGCATCCCCTCCCATTGAGCGGAATCGCCCTGACTTTTTCTGTGGATGAAGAGCACTGTACCATTGCGGCCCGCTGTACGGCAAAGATTGAAGGGAAAACGGGCGTGGAAATGGAAGCCCTTACTGGGGTTTCTGTAGCGCTGCTCACCATTTACGACATGGCCAAGGGGATCGACCGGGGGATGGTCCTGGGCCAGATCCGGTTGGAACACAAGGAAGGCGGGCAGAGTGGAAGCTATGACAGGGAGCCGTAAGATGGAGGATCAGTGGGGAAGGACCATCGATTATCTGCGGCTTTCAGTTACTGATTCCTGCAATCTGGGCTGTATATACTGCCGACTGCCGGGCTGCAGCCCGCTCCTGCAGAGCACCCTGACGGATGAGGAAATCTTCCAGGTATTGTCCTGCTTCCAGGAACTGGGCATCCGAAAATTGAAGATTACCGGTGGAGAACCGCTGCTGCGGCCGGGCATCGGATCCTTTCTGGAAAGACTGCTGGAACGGGGGTGGTTTTCTTCAGTGACCTTGACCACCAATGGACAGTATCTGGAGCGGTATTGGCCGGTCCTTTCCCATCTGGACAGCATCAATGTTTCTTTGGATTCCCTGCAGGAGGCTGCTTACCAAAAGATGACCCGGGGCGGAGCACTGGCTCCTATCCGGGAAGGACTGCGGCAGGGACTGGACGGGGGCTATCAGGCCTTTAAACTGAATGTGGTCCTGGTCACCGGATACAATGACGGAGAGATCCCTGCCTTTTTGCAGCTGGCGGCAAAATATCCTTTGGCTGTCCGTTTCATCGAACTGATGCCGCTGGGAGAAGGGAGCCGTTATCAGGGCGTTCCTCGAGAACGGATCCTCCGGGAAGTGGAGCGGCTGTATCCGGGATGGAAGTGGAGCCGGTCCAGGGGGAATGGACCGGCTCGATATCTGGAAATTCCCAGTATCCCAGGAAGGATCGGATTCATCGATGCAGTGGGCCATCCTTTTTGCAGCCAATGCAACAGGATCCGGATGGATGCGGCAGGGAAGATCTTCCTTTGTCTGGAACAGGAAGCGGCACTGGATGTGAAAGCATTCCTCCAAGGCGGCCTGTCTCGGAAAGGGTTCCTGCAGCAGCTGAGAGAGGCCGTCTGGCAGAAACCGGAGAAAAATCATTTTGCCTCCCGCCCTTGCCCGGGCCGTAAGATGTATCAGATTGGAGGATAAATGGGAACCATTATTTCAATCAACTGTAGTGAAAAGAAAGGGACCGTAAAAACACCGGTGGTGGAAGCAGAAGTCCGTACGGACTGGGGTATCGTCGGGGATGCACATGCAGGACACTGGCATCGGCAGATCAGCCTGCTGTCCCTGGAAAGCTTCCAGCAGTTCCAGGCGGACAGCGGATGTCAACTGGAATTTGGTGCATTTGGCGAAAATCTGCTGGTCCAGGGGCTTCCCCTGGATGCACTGAAAGTGGGCGACCGGCTTTCCAGTGGATCCTGCTGCCTGGAAATCACCCAGCTCGGAAAAGAATGCCATCGATCCTGTGCCATCCGGCAGCGGGTGGGAAAATGCATCATGCCCCAAAAAGGCATTTTTGCCAAAGTGCTTCGGGGCGGCATCATCAGGAAAGGGGATTCTATATGTATAGAGTCTGTTTGATCACCGTCAGTGACAGCAGTGCCCTCCTGGGGAAGAAAGATCTGACTGGACCGGCAGTTGCCGAGCTTCTGGCAAAGGCTGGGTACCAGATCGTAGCCAGGACGGTCCTCCCGGATGAACGGGAGCTGCTGGCTGAAAAAATGCGGCAAATCGCCGATGGAGGCAGAGCTGATTTGCTTTTGACCTTGGGGGGAACCGGACTGAATGAAAGAGATGTGACCCCGGAAGCGACCGGAGAGATCATTGAAAAAGCAGTTCCGGGTTTTTCTGAACTGATGCGGCGGAAGAGCTTCGAAGTGACCCCCAACGGGATACTTTCTCGAGGGATATCAGGGATCCGGAAACACTGTCTGATCATCAATCTGCCTGGCAGCCCTCGGGCGGCTGTCGAGAATCTTTCCTTTATCCTCCAGCCGTTGGCCCATGGCCTGAAAATGCTGACACAATCCAAAAATGACTGCGCCCATATGGACGCACTGCGTTAGAAAGGAGCGGATATCATGAAAAAGACTTTTGCAGGGCTGCTGGCTTTCCTGGCTGCCCTTTTCCTCTTTGGCTGCGGAAGCAGCCCTGCCCAGCCGAAAGAAGCCCAGAAAGAAATCTATATTTCTGCAGCAGCTTCCATGGCGGATGCAGTGAATGAAATCAAGGCAGATTACGAAAAAAAGCATCCGGATGTGGTCATCCGGACAAATTATGCCGGATCGGGGACGCTGATGAATCAAATCATAGAAGGTTCTCCAGCCGACCTGTTCATTTCTGCTTCTGACAAACAGATGGATACCTTGGCAAAGAAGCAGCTGATTGACGGAGACAGCCGGGTAGAACTGCTGAAGAATGAGCTGGTGCTGATCGTGCCCAAAGCTTCTTCTCTGGAACTGAGCAGCTTCCAGGATGCCGCAGGAGAAAATGTGACAAAGATTGCCATTGCGGATCCTGCTTCCGTTCCTGTGGGACAGTACAGTGAAAAACTGTTCGAAAAAATGGGAATCTGGGACCAGGTGAAGCAGAAAATGGTCATGTCCCAGGATGTCCGGCAGAGCCTTGACTGGGTTGCCTCCGGGAATGTCCAGTGTGCTCCGGTCTACCGTACCGATGCAGCCATTGAAAAAGACCGGGTCCGGATCGTTGCTGTGGCTCCCCAGGGAATCAACCAGGGAATCTTTTATCCCCTGGCGATCTTGAAAAAAAGCGGAGAAAAAGCAGGCGTCAGAGACTTCTATCAATACTTGAAATCTCCGGAAGCCCAGAAAGTCTATGAAAAATATGGGTTCGTGGTGAATGTGAAATGAGCGGCTCCCCAGTGAGCCTTTCCCTGCAAGTGGCCTTGGCCTCGACAGCCGTCACTTTTTTCTTGGGGATCCTGGCTGCTTACGGGGTCAGGAAACTGCGGCGGGGCAGCGGCTTTTTTGATGCGGTATTCACGCTTCCTCTGGTACTGCCGCCCACCGTGGTCGGTTTCCTGCTGCTGGTACTCCTGGGGAACTATGGGCCGTTCCAGGGAATCTATGAACGCTTCCATTTCCATATAGTCTTTACCTGGTGGGCCAATATCATTGCAGCCATTGTGGTCAGTTTTCCGCTGATGTATCGGACCGCTTATGGGACCTTTCTCCAGGTCAATGAAGAATATTTGCAGGTTGCCCGGACCTTAGGGATGTCAGAGAAAAAAATCTTCTGGAAGATCCTCCTTCCCCTTTCCCGCCAGGGACTGATTTCCGGGATTATCCTGACTTTTACCCGTTCCCTGGGGGAATTCGGGGCGACCATGATGATTTCTGGGAATATCCCAGGCAAGACCCAAACCATCTCCACCGCCATCTATTCCGCGGTACAGGCAGGACGGAAAGAGCAGGCCTTTGCCTGGGTGGGTGTCGTGATGGCGCTGAATCTGGTCTCCATCATCAGTCTGCATTTTATAACACAAAGGGGAAAGTGATATGAGTCTGGCGGTCAATGTGGAAAAGAAACTGCACCATTTTACCCTGCAGGCCGATTTTTCCATCGGCAATGAAAATCTGGCTGTAGTAGGGGCTTCCGGAAGCGGGAAGTCCATGCTGCTGAAGCTGATTGCAGGAATCGAAACACCGGACCGGGGTACCATTACCATCAATGACAGGATCTGTTTTTCCCAAGGGAAAATCAACCTTGCCAGTCAAAAGAGAAAAGTAGGCTATCTATTTCAAGATTATGCCTTGTTTCCCCATTTGACCCTGTTGGAGAATCTTTCCATTGTCATGGAAGGGAACCGCCGGGAAAAGAAAGAGCAGGCTGGACATTTTTTACAGCGGTTCCATCTGGAACATGTGCTGGACGCTTATCCGGAGACTCTTTCCGGCGGCGAAAAGCAGCGGGCAGCCCTGGCGCGGATGCTCTGCGTAGATCCCCAGGTCCTGCTGTTGGATGAGCCCTTTTCTGCCCTGGATACGAACCTGAAATGGCAGGTGGAAAATGATCTGGTCAGCGTCCTGAAAACTGTGCGGAAGACCGTGGTGCTGGTAACCCATAGTATGGAGGAGGCACTGCGGATCTGCAGCCGGATCCTGATCCTGGACCAGGGAAAAATTGTGGATTTCGGCGAAAAAGATCAAGTGCTGGAGCACCCCCGGACACTGGTTTCTGCCCAGCTGGCAGGGTACAAGAACTGCTTCCGGAAAGAAAATGTCCCGGAACTTTTTGCCCAGCTGCCGGAAGCGAAGGCAGCCGGCAAACAAGTCTTGGTGCTGGATGCCGGAAATTTCTCCCTGGCGGCCCGGGAAAGGACCCTTTGTCTGCCCCTGCGTTTCTGTTATCGGACGGCGGACCAGAAAAAGGTCTATGATATCTTCCACCTGTATCCCCAAGGACTGACCGTAACTTGGGAATGGGACCGGAGTTATTCAGAGCTGCCTGTGTACCAGGCGGATCAGTCTGTGTTTGCTTATTATCCTCTGGAAAGGATCCTATTGTTTTAGCGAGGAGGCAAAAATGAAGATCGCGGGCATCATCCTGGCTGCTGGCTTTTCCCGGAGAATGGGAAAAAACAAATACCATCTTCTGCTGGGGGGCCGGGAACTTTACCAATATGGGGCAGACCTGTTGGAAAGGCTGCCCCTAGCAAAACGGCTGATTGTGACCAATGATGCAGAGATAGCCCGGTATTGTATCGGCAAGGGAATCCATCCGGTTTCCAATGGAAATGCGGCGGAAGGCAAAGCTTCGTCTATCCGGGCTGGAGTGGATGCAGCGGGGCAGGTGGACGGATATTTCTTTATGACGGCCGATCAGCCGCTGGTTTCTGCCGTCAGCTGCCAAAAAATCCTGGAAGCCCAGGAAGCTGAACCTGAAAAGATCATCCAGCCGGTGTACGGAGGGAAGCAAGGGATGCCGGTGTGTATTCCGGCAGTGTATGCCGCTGCCCTTCAGCAGCTGAAGGGCGAAGCCGGAGGGAAAAAGCTGATGACGGGTGAAAACACCAGACAAGTGATCCTTGCTGATGCCAAAGAACATCAAGATCTGGATACCTGGGAAGATTATGAAAGACTGGAGCAATGGATTAGAGAAACAGTCCTTCTGTGATATTTTTCTGCTAAATCTGGGAAAATTGACTCTTTATGGACGGATGAAGGATACAATAACATCATCTAAAGGATTTTATTACCATTTTGCTTTATCGCAATATATCGATAATGCGGTAGAGCAATCACTCCGGATGGTAAGACCTGCGCGACGAAATCCTTTAGATCCATTTCAGCATCCTGCAAAAAAATAGCACTGAGGAGGGGCCAGTATGCCTAAAGGGGCTGTTGTATACACAGCTGCCCCTTCTTTTCGTGTGTCAAAAAAACGTCCCTTGCTTTAGCGCAATAGCGGAGTAAAAAACGACAAAAACAGTCTTTCCATAATAAAAAGAAAATTCAAAATCGTATCTGAGAAGAAAAACTTTTGACTTTCTTCTGACATTTTAACAGTACAATGAATCTGTAAAAAGTCGGGGATTGCGCAGGAATCCCCGCAAACGGAAAAGTGAATAAGAAAAGGAGTGATCAATGTATGGAAATCTTAACCAACCCCATCGTCGTCTCCGTCGTCGTCATGTCCGTACTCTGTCTGCTCAAGATGAATGTGCTCTTTGCCATCCTGGTGGCCGCCATTGTAGCCGGTGTCACGGGAGGTCTGGCCATTGACAAGACGGTCAGCATCTTGATCGGCGGCATGGGCGGGAACTCGGAAACCGCTCTGAGCTACATCCTGTTGGGAACCTTGGCTGTAGCCATCGGGCGGTCCGGCCTGGCGGATATTGCAGCACGGAAAATCACCAAGGTAGTAGGGACAAAAAAAGCGGCCTTTGTATTCCTCATCGCTTTCGTATCCTGCTTCTCCCAGAACCTGATCCCTGTGCATATTGCTTTCATCCCTATTTTGATTCCCCCGCTGCTGGTGGTTATGAACCACATGAAACTGGACCGGAGAGCCGTTACCTGCGCACTGACCTTCGGGCTGAAAGCTCCGTACGTATCCCTTCCTGTAGGGTTCGGACTGCTGTTCATGACCATCATCAAAGACCAAATGGTAGCCAACAATGTCCAGGTTTCCATCAGTGACATTTCTTCCGTGATGTGGATCGGCGGTGCCTCCATGCTGGTGGGCCTGATCCTTTCCACCCTTTTCTACAGCCGGGACCGGGAATACAAGGACCTGCCCATTATGGGGATGGATGAAAAATCCGGGGAAACGGAAATGAACGCGGACTGCTGGAAGGCACTGGCCGGCGCTGTGGCAGCTTTCGTAGCCCAGCTGTATTTCAAATCCCTGCCCATCGGTGCCATGTGCGGCCTTCTGGTGCTGCTGGTCACTGGTTCTATCAAATGGAACAAGATGGATGAGATGGTGGACGGCGGCGTAAAGATGATGGGCTTCATCGCTTTCGTCATGCTGGTGGCAGCCGGCTACGCCAACGTGCTCCGGGAAACCCACTCTGTGGAATCCCTGGTCATGGCTACCACTTCCGTCATCAATACCAAGTTCAGCGGTGCCTTCCTGATGCTGGCTGTGGGCCTCTTGATCACCATGGGCATCGGGACTTCCTTCGGGACCATCCCTGTGGTGGCTTCCATCTACATCCCCATGGGCCTGAAACTGGGCTTCAGCATTCCCTCCATCATCCTGCTGATCGGGATCGCTGCAGCACTGGGGGATGCTGGTTCTCCTGCTTCCGACTCTACCCTGGGACCTACTTCAGGGCTCAATGCAGACGGACAGCACAACCATATTTGGGATACCTGCGTACCTACCTTCATCTTCTTCGATGTGACCCTGTTCATCGGCGGTATGATCGGCGCCTTGATCCTGGGCTAATTGGATAATCAAACAGGGGCTGCCAGACAGCCCCTTTCTATGGAATGAATTTTAAGGAGGATGCTGAAATGTTGAAAGACGTAAAAGCCATCAAAGAAGTTGTCCTGACCGGAAATGACCTGACCCTGGAACAGTTGATCGCCGTCAGCCGGTATGATGCCAAACTGTCCTTCGATCCGGATGCCGTGGCCCGCATCAAGGCTTCTCGGGCGCTCATCGATGATATCGTCAACAGTGACCGGGTGGTCTACGGAGTCACCACCGGTTTCGGTTCCCTGTGCCGGGTCCACATTTCCAAAGAAGACTGTGCACAGCTCCAGGAAAACCTGATCCGGACTCATTCCTGCGGTTACGGCAAACCTCTCAGCCGGGAAGTGACCCGGGCTGCCATGACCATCCGGGCCAATGCCCTGGTGAAAGGATATTCCGGCATCCGGCTGTCCACCCTGCAGACTTTAGTGGATATGATCAATAAAGGGGTCCATCCTTACATCCCGGAAAAAGGGTCCCTGGGAGCTTCCGGTGACCTGGCACCTCTGGCCCATATGGTCCTGCCCATGCTGGGGCTGGGAGATGCGGAATACCAGGGCACGGTGATGCCCGGCAAGGAAGCCATGGAAAAGGCCGGGATCCCCATCATCCATCTGGAAGCCAAGGAAGGCCTGGCTCTCATCAACGGTACTCCGATCCTCACCGCCATGGGCGTATTCGCCCTGTGGGAAGGCATGTCCCTGCTGAAACAGAGCGATATCGCTGCAGCTCTTTCCATCGAAGCCCAGCGGGGAATCATCGATGCTTTTGACGAACGGCTCCATGTGATCCGTCCTCACAGAGGGCAGCTGGATACTGCTTACAACCTGCGGAACCTGCTGGCCGGCAGTACCTATGTGACCCATCAGGGCCAGCTGAAGGTGCAGGATGCCTACTGCCTGCGCTGCGTGCCCCAGATCCATGGGGCCAGCAAGGACGCCCTGGGCTTTGTGAAGGATAAAGTGGACATTGAAATCAATGCGGCTACCGATAACCCCATCGTCCTGCCGGACGGTGACGTGATTTCCGGTGGGAACTTCCACGGCGAACCCATGGCCCTGCCTTTCGACTTCCTGGGCATCGGGATCTCTGAAATCGCCAATGTTTCCGAACGGCGCCTGGAACGGCTGATCAACAATTCCCTCAGCGGATTCCCGTCCTTCTTGGTGAAACATTCCGGCCTGAACTCCGGCTTCATGATCACCCAATATGCGGCAGCCGCCCTGGTCAGCGAAAACAAGGTCCTGGCCCATCCGGCTTCTGTGGATTCCATCCCCTCCTGCGAGAACCAGGAAGACCTGGTCAGCATGGGTGCCCATGCCGCCCGGAAGGCCGGAGAGATTGCCTTCAACGCCCGCCGGGTGGTGGCCACGGAAATCCTGGCTGCCTGCCAAGCCATCGATCTGCGGGAAGGAGAAGGCTTCAAACTGGGTGCCGGTACCCAGGCCGCCTATGATGCGGTCCGTAAGACCAATGATTTCATTGCCTACGACAAGGATATCGAAATGTTCAAGGAACTGGAAAAGATCACCGATCTGGTCCAGGCCGGCGGTATCCTGGAAGCGGTAGAAGACAAAGTCGACTTGAAATTCTTCTGATCGGCCACACATATCCATCCCTCGGCTGGAGGTGCTGCACGGAAAGGTGTGGCATCTCCAGTTGATTTTCTTTTGACGGTATATACCGAAAACGTCCAGAAACGTCAGTTGAAAAAACTGAAAAATTTTTCAAAAGAGGAGTCTGATTAGACGTTTTTTAGATGAAACCCATTTACAATAGAGACATGAAGTCAAGGAAATTGAGTTCCTGCACGAAGGCAATACGCAAAGGAGTGGTATACCATGATGAAAAATGAAGAAATCGGAAAAGCCATGACCATCAAACTGGAGTTCCCCAACGGACTGCCCAAACCGAAACCTTTCCAAGAAGGCATCCGGAGAGCTCCGGATCGTGGCTTCCGCCTGACTCCGGCACAGACTGAAATTGCGCTGAAAAATGCTCTGCGGTATATCCCGGAAGAATACCATGAAGAACTGATCCCGGAATTCTTGGAAGAACTGACCACCCGGGGCCGGATCTACGGCTATCGTTTCCGTCCGGAAGGCCGGATCTACGGGAAACCCATTGACCAATACAAAGGCAAATGCACCGAAGGCAAGGCTTTCCAGGTGATGATCGACAACAACCTGGACTTTGAAGTGGCCCTGTATCCCTATGAACTGGTGACCTACGGGGAAACTGGCAGCGTCTGCCATGACTGGATGCAGTATCTGCTGATCAAACGGTACTTGGAAGAAATCACACCGGACCAGACCTTGGTCATGGAATCCGGCCATCCTCTGGGCCTGTTCCATTCCAAACCAGAAGCACCGCGGGTCATCATCACCAATGGCCTGATGATCGGGGAATACGACAACCAGCATGATTGGGAAATCGCTGAAGAAATGGGTGTTGCCAACTATGGCCAGATGACTGCCGGCGGTTGGATGTACATCGGGCCCCAGGGAATCGTCCATGGGACTTTCAACACCATCCTGAACGCCGGCCGTATGAAACTGGGGATCCCAGAAGATGGGGACCTGGGCGGCAAACTGTTCGTCACTTCCGGTCTGGGCGGCATGAGCGGTGCCCAGGGCAAAGCGGCGGAAATCGCCAACTGCACGGCCATTGTGGCTGAAGTGGATGCTTCCCGGATCAAGACCCGTCTGGATCAGGGCTGGATCTCCGGCGTATCTGATTCCCTGCCGGAAGTCATCGCCATGGCTCAGAAATCCATGGCGGAAAAGAAGGGCAAATCCTTTGCTTACCACGGCAATATCGTGGATCTGCTGGAATACATCGTGGACCACAACATCCATGTGGATCTGGTTTCTGACCAGACTTCCTGCCACAATGCCTACAATGGCGGCTATTGCCCTCAGGGCCTGACCTTCGAAGAACGGACCAAAATGCTGGCAGAAGATCCTGCCAAGTTCCGGGAACTGGTGGACAAGACCCTCCATGCCCACTTCGAAGCTCTGAAAAAGATCACCGCCCGGGGCGTATACTTCTTCGACTACGGCAACTCTTTCATGAAGGCTGTGTTCGATTCCGGCGTGAAGGAAATCTCCAAGAATGGTGTGGATGACAAAGATGGATTCATCTGGCCGTCCTACGTGGAAGATATCATGGGACCGCAGCTGTTCGACTACGGCTATGGACCGTTCCGCTGGGTCTGCCTGTCCGGCAAGCCAGAAGATCTGCATAAGACCGATATGGCAGCCATGAGCTGCATCGATGTGAACCGCCGGTATCAGGATCGGGACAACTACAACTGGATCCGGGATGCAGAAAAGAACAAACTGGTGGTAGGGACCCAGGCCCGTATCCTGTATCAGGACGAAGTGGGCCGTGTGAACATCGCTTTGAAATTCAATGAACTGGTCCGCAATGGAGAAATCGGGCCTGTCATGATGGGCCGTGACCATCACGATGTGTCCGGTACGGATTCTCCGTTCCGGGAAACCTCCAATATCAAAGATGGGTCCAATGTGATGGCTGACATGGCTGTCCAGTGCTTCGCCGGCAACGCAGCCAGAGGCATGAGCCTGTGTGCTCTCCATAACGGCGGCGGCGTGGGCATCGGCAAAGCCATCAACGGCGGGTTCGGGCTGGTCCTGGACGGCAGCCACCGGGTAGATGAGATCATCCGCAGCTCCCTGAGCTGGGATGTGATCAGCGGTGTGGCACGCCGGTCCTGGGCACGGAATGAACATGCTATGGAAACGGCTGTGGAATTCAACAAGACCCGTCACGGCATCGGTCAGATCACCCTGCCATACCTGACGGATGACAAACAGATCAAAGACGCAGTGGCCAAGGTTTATCCGAAAGCCCATGTGATCAAAGACTGATCGAGAGGGATCCATACAGAAAGAGAGGGCTGCTGCACGGAAATCGTGCAGCAACCCTTTTGTGGCCCATAAAGGAGGAAAAACGATGGTTGACAGACTGCTCATCAAAAATGCCGCACAGATCGTGACCCCGGAAGGGAATACGGCCCGGCACGGCAGAGAAATGAAACAATTGAAAATCTATGAAAACCAGTCCATCCTGATTGAAAACGGCATGATCCGCAGCATCGGGAACCAGCCAGACTGGGAGAAACTGGTCCCGGCGGACAAACAGATCGACGCCTCCGGCAAAGCGGTGCTCCCGGGATTCGTGGATTCCCATACCCATCTGGTGTTCGGAGGCTACCGGCCCGATGAGTTCCTCTGGCGGATGGGCGGCATGAGCTATATGGAAATCATGGAACGGGGAGGCGGCATCCTGAATACCATGAAAGCCACCCGGGAAGCCAGCCGGGAAGAGTTGGTAGACCACAGCATGGACTTTTTGAAAAAGATGTTGGCCATGGGGGTCACCACGGTGGAAGCCAAAAGCGGCTACGGCCAGGACCATGATACGGAAATCAAACAGATGGAAGTGGTCCGTGACCTGAACGAAAAACAGCCCATCGAGCTGGTGTCCACCTTCCTGGGGGCCCATGCGGTACCGCCGGAATTCAAGGACCGAGGGGATGATTTCATCGAATTCCTGCTGAAAGAAGTGATGCCGGAAGTGGCAGAAAAGCACCTGGCGGAATTCTGTGATGTCTTTTGTGAAAAAGGGGTATTTTCCATTGAACAGAGCCGGCATCTCCTGACGGAAGCCCGGAAGATGGGCTTCAAGCTGAAGATCCATGCAGATGAAATCGTCAGCCTGGGCGGGGCCGAACTGGCAGGAGAACTCCATGCTACCAGTGCGGACCATCTGCTCCACGCTTCCGATGCGGGGATCCGGGCTATGGCGGATAATGGAGTAGTATCCACCTTGCTGCCCACCACCGCCTTCTGCCTGAAGGAACCTTTTGCCCGGGCCCGGGAGATGATCGATTTCGGCTGTGCCGTGGCTCTGGCTACGGACTTCAATCCCGGCAGCGGTTTCACCTTCTCCGTCCCTCTGATGATCGGGCTGGCCGTCATCTATATGAAGATGACAGCCGAAGAAGCCATTACAGCCCTGACCCTCAATGGGGCTGCTGCGGTGGACCGGGCGGACCGGATCGGGTCCCTGGAGCCGGGAAAACAGGCAGACCTGGTGATCCTCCAGTATCCTTCCTACAAATTCCTGCCCTACCATACCGGCATCAATATAGTGGAGACCGTTGTCAAGAAGGGCAAAGTGGTATCTCGGTAGAAAGACCGTTCAGCGGGCGTGCGCATGGCATGTCCCGCTTTTTTTTAGCTGGATTTTATACTATAATAGAACTGATTACTATGATAATTTCGAGGGGCTCTCACAGGAGTTGGTATTTTTAACACAAAATTTCGATGATGAGGTGTGAAAAATGACAAGTCTGATCCAAGCGCGGTTTTTGGGCGCTCCTGTAATCCAGAAGGACGGCAGGGAAATCTTCTTCCCTTACAACAAGGTCAATGCTCTGGTCTATTACATCCTGGTCAAAGGGACGGTGATGCGGGATGAGCTGAGCGGCGTGCTGTGGGCGGACAAACCGGATGCCATTGCCCGGAAAAATCTGCGCAATGCCATTTATGAAACCAAGAAGATCCTGGGACCGGATGTTTTCATTTCTCCCCGCAAAGCCATCATCAAGGTCAACCCGGCCATCCGTGTCCAGGTGGATGTGAAGGAGTTCGAAGCGGATCCGGGACGGAATCTGGAACTGTATCAGGGAGCCTTTCTTCAGGGCTTTTTCATCAAGGATGCGGCAGAGTACGAAAATTGGTACCTCACGGAACGGGACCGTTTGGAAGGCCTGTACATGGATGCGCTGCTGCAGAAACTGAAGGAAGCAGTGGCTGTGAAGAACCTGGCCAAGGTGACCCGGTACGGCCGGATGCTGATCGCCCACGATCCTTATGATGAATCCATCTACACCCTGCTGCTCCAGACCTACTGTGAACAGGGGAATATGAAACAAGCCACAGAGCTGTATGAAGAGATGAAGAAGCTGTTCCGGGAAGAGCTCCAGAGCAATGTGCCTCCGGAAATCGAAGAAATGATGAAACGGACTCTCCATCAGGAAAAGCAGGAGAAAAAAGAGCTGGGGGTCTTGAAAGCACGGCCCAAAGGCAGCCTGACCGGACGGGAACGGGAACTCCAGCTGGTGAATGGGATGGTGGGAGAATTCCTCCAGGGGAAGGACAGCGATACCTTGCTGATCCGAGGAGAAGCAGGCTGCGGCAAGACCATCCTGAAGGACGCCCTGGTGGAGGAACTGCCCCCAGATGTGACGGTGATCCAGACCAACTGTTTCAAGCCGGAACAGAACATCCTGCTCCGGCCCTGGACGGGAATCGTGGAAGGGCTGGGGAACCTGATCCGCCGGGAAAAGATCCCCGTGCCCAACATGGATCCCTCCCGTCTGTATGAACTGTTCCCTCAGATGGACATGAGCGGGGACCGGGAGGCGGGACTGGCGGAAATCAAGGACCTGCTGAAATTCGATGCCATTTTCCGCACCCTGTACACGGTGATGGAAAACGTGGCGGAAAGCCGGAAGCTGCTGTTCATCTTTGAAGATATCCAGTGGATGGATCCCCTCAGCCTGTCCCTTCTGAGCAGCCTGATCCTCCACAAGAAGTCGCCTCAGTTCATGTTCCTGCTGACGGCCCAGCCTTCCCAGGAAAAGAACTATCAGAAATTCGAGACTTCTGTCTCCATGTACCACAAGCTCCGGCTGCTGGAACTGTCTCCCCTGGACAGGGATACTGTCCGGCTCTTTGCCCAGGATATGGAACTGCCGGTGGCGGTGGATGACCGGCTGGTAGACCGGCTGCTGGAAGAATCCGAAGGGAATCTATTCTTGCTCCGGGAATGCCTGAAGGCCCTGAAGACCACCGGCAGCCTGGACAACCTCACGGAGAACATGCGGAATATCTTTAAATCCAACTGCTTCGCCCTCACCGACGACCAGCAGAAGATCCTGGATTTCATTTCCCTGTTCTACGACGGGGCGCCCTTGGCCATGATTTCAGAATACATGCATATGAACAGCCTCCAGGCGCTGGAGAACCTGGAAGTCCTCCGGAAGAACAATTTCATCCGTCCTGTGCCCCAGCAGCCGGAAGTGATCTATGAAATCGTCCAGCAGAAACTGAAGGAATACGTCCATCAGCAGATTTCACAGGAAAAGCAGAAGATCCTCCACAGCTACATTGCCAGTCTTTGGGAAAAACGGCTGACCCATTCCCCCCAGGATATCCGTCTGTACCACCATTTGGAATACCATTACCAGGAGGCAGGAGAACTGGTGAACATGGGGCGTTACAAGCTAAAGATCCTCATGTACTACCTGAACTTCAGCAACGAACTATTCCCAGTGCTCAGCAGCGCGGACATCACTCCTGATGATGACAAGAGCCGGTTCATCGAGACCAACCTGGGACAGTTCCTGTCAGAAGTGGACGAGATGATGTACGCCATCAAAAGGAACTGCGGGGAAACCCCGGAGGTCCGGGATCTGGAAATGAACTATCTCCATCTCATGGGGCGCCACTATATCCGGACCGGTGAATATGAAAAAGGTGTCCGGAACATCCTGAGCCTGATCGAACAGGCAGCGGAAGTCCACAACCGGGACTACATGCTCATGGGCTACAAGCAGATGATCTTCTATGACATCCAGATCGGGAATACGGAGGAAATGAAGAATTATCTGGAAGTAGCCCTGAACCTGGCAGATGAATGCAACTACCACAAGGAAATGGGTATCCTGCTCCGGCTGAAGGGGCTGAACATGATCATGCAGGGGAACTTCCCAGAGGCGGAACGGCTGCTGAAAGAGTCCATCTCCACCTTTATGGTGACCCAGAATGTGCAGCGGCGCTATGCCCTGAATATTGCCGGTGCCTATAACTATCTGGGAGAGATCCGCCGGGGGGAAGGCAAATTCCAGGAGGCCCTGGACTATTATGACAAGGCCCTGGATTATGCCAAGAACCAGGAAGCCTACAGTTCCTGGGTGGTCTTTTCCTGCAATGCGGGAGTGGCCTGCTACAACCTGGAGCAGTATGGACGGGCCAAGCAGTATTTCATGCAGGCATATGAACTGTTTCCCCGGTATGTGTTCTACTGGCGGCATCCCATTGTAGAATCCTATCTGGCCCTTTTGTCCATGCGGGAAGGGAAAGAAGAAGAGGCCATCCGGTTTTTGGATGATGCGCTCCACAAGCTGGGGAATATGAACAATCCCCGGGAAGCCGGTTATGTATATATGGCCATCGCGCTGCTGAAGAAGCAGCATCCGGACAGCGGGATCTCCCGCCATTATGAAGGCAGTCTGAGCTCCTATGCTACCCGGGCCCTGCAGGTCCTGGATCCTTACCGGGACACCTGGGAACGGAAGCAGATGGAAGCCTTGTTTTGATATCTTGAAGGAGGGTTTGGAATGGTAACGTTAAAGAAAGTGGCAGAAGTATTGGAGGCCCAGGTGGTATCCGGGCAGGAAGGGCTGGGCAGGACGGTGAAGCAGGCCTGCGGCAGCGACATGATGAGTGATGTTTTGGCCTATGCCAAGGAGGATTTTGTGCTGCTGACAGGGCTCCTGAACATCCAGGTGGTGCGGACGGCCGATGTGAGCGATGCGGCAGCCTTGATTTTCGTCCGGGACAAACATCCGGAACAGGAAGTGCTCTTGGCAGCGAAGGATAAGGGAATCCCGGTGCTGTATACCCGCTATACCATGTTCGAAGCCTGCGGCCGGCTTTATGAACTGGGACTCCGGGGCTGTTCTGCCAAAGATCGGAAGTAGTGAGGCATGGAAGAGATCTATACAGTGATCCCTGACGATTTCGAGCGGGCTGGGGCAGCTTCCACCTCCCTGAAGGACCTGCTGAAGAAGCTGGGCCTGTCTCCGGAACTGATCCGCCGGATCGCCATCGGGACCTACGAAGGTGAAATGAACTGCCTGATCCACGGGGGCGGGGGACGGATCCGGGCGGAAATCGGACCCCAGGATATCCGGGTCAGCATCGAGGACCATGGGCCGGGGATCCCGGATGTCCAGAAAGCCATGCAGGAAGGCTGGTCTACAGCTTCCGCCAAGATCCGGGCCATGGGATTCGGAGCCGGGATGGGGCTGCCCAATATGAAAAAAGTTTCTGATGAAATGCAGATCGATACCCAGGTGGGGAAGGGGACCCGGGTCACCCTGGTGTTCCATCTCCCTGGCTGAAGGATCCTGCTGTCCAAGGAATCAGGTGAAGACCTTTGTGTGAAACCTACCTCAATTCCGTCAGAGTCAACGCCAGCCGCTGCACCGGATGCCTGATCTGTGTGAAAGACTGTCTGGTCCAGGCCATCCGGGTGCGCAGCGGCAAAGCCGTCATCCTTTCCGACCGCTGCATCGACTGCGGAGAATGCATCCGCTGCTGTCCGACCCGGGCTATGGAAGGCTGGGCGGATCCTCTGACCGAACTGAAAAAGTACAAAGTGAATATCGCTCTGGCCACCCCTTCTTTCTACGCCCAGTTCGACGGCAATGTGGCAGCTTCTGTAATCTGGGAAGGTCTGCGGGAACTGGGGTTCGATACCGTATTCGATGTGGCCTTGGCAGGGGACTATATCAGTGATGAGATGGAACGGTACATTGCCCATTATAAAGGGCCGTTCCCTCTGATTTCTTCTGCCTGTCCCGCCGTCCTCCGGCTGATCCAGACCAAATATCCAGAACTGGTGAAACAGGTCCTGCCCGTCCTGGCTCCGGCGGAAGCTGCTGCCATCTATACCCGGAGGGAAACCATGAAGCGGTTGAATCTGGCCCCTGAACAGGTGGGTATCTGGTTCATTTCCCCCTGTCCGGCCAAAGGGACCAATATCCATCAGTCCGTGGACGTGGCCCATACGGCGGTGACCGGTTCCTTTACCATTGCTTCCATTTATGGTCCTTTGACCCAGGCCATCAAGCATGTACAGGAAACCCGCTATGAAGTGCCGGAGGCCACCTTGGGATCCTCTTACAGTCTCAGCTGGGGCAGCTGGCGGGGGGAACTGGCTTCTACCGGTATCACCGATGCCATTGCTGCCCAGGGGCCGGAAGAAGTGGATGAGCTGCTGGAACAGATCAGCATGGCCAAACTCAGCGATGTACGCTATGCCTGCTGCTACAGCTGCGCCGGCGGCTGTATCGGCGGCCCCTGTGTGGCCATCAACAAGTACGTGGCGGCCAAGAACCTCCGGGTGCGGGTGGAACGGCGCCGGAGCCGGGAAGGGGGAGACCGGAAGAGCGCCATGCAGCGCTGCCGGATCATCGAAGATTTTCCGGCTTCCTGGCGGTATATCAAGCCCTTGGAACCTCGGCCCCATCCTCCTCTGGCCAGCGACTTCGGGACAGCCCTGGAAAAGATGGCAGAATTGAAAGCCCTGGAACAGGAATTCCCCCAGCTGGACTGCGGGGCCTGTGGAGCTCCAACCTGTAAAGCTTTTGCGGAAGACGTGGTACGGGGCCTGGGAAAAAAAGAGGGATGCATCTTTTTGCGAAAGAAAAAGGAAAAATGAGAAAAAAAGGTTATGCAGGAGAAATGACAGATAAAAGACGGCTGTCCGGTCATTTTCTATAAGAGGAAAAGACCTTTTTTCTTGCAAGTTGGGTGAAATATTGGTATTATTTATGACGTAGATTCTATTTTTAAATATTCAGATAGAATCAAGAAGAGAAGCCTGGATTTCCGGGCAAACAGGAGGAAGAGCAAATGATCGATATTACGGATCGAGTCCATTGTGCCGCAGCCCTCAGCAAGATCACCACAGCTGAAAAAGCGGCAGAAATGATTCAAGACGGCATGAACCTGGGCATGAGCGGATTTACCCCTTCTGGTTATCCGAAAGCGGTACCTCTGGCTCTGGCTGAAAGAGGGAAGGAACATCCCTTCAAAGTCAATGTCTGGACCGTGCTTCCCGGACCTGAAATCGATACAGCCATGGTCAAAGCCGGCATCGTGGGCAACCGGATGCCGTATCAGACGGATAAAAACTGCCGGATAGCCATCAATAATGGTGAAATCCGCTATTTGGATACCCATATCAGCACCTTCAACCAGATGGCCCGGTTTGGATTCCTGCCGGAACACCGGGATGTGGATGTGGCCATCATCGAAGCCTGCTCCATCAAGGATCTGGGCAAAGGAAAGATCGGCATCATCCCCACCACCAGTTTGGGCGGCAGCTGCAGCTATGTGCAGAGTGCTAAGAAAGTCATCATCGAAGTGAACGTGACCCAGCCTCTGGGCTTGGAAGGCATGCACGACTGTTATGTGCCGCTGGATCCTCCCTACCGGAAAATCATCCCCATCGAACGGCCGGAAGACCGGATCGGGACGCCTTACATCCCCTGTGATCTGGAAAAAGTGGCAGCCATCGTTCCCTGCGATATTCCCGATACTCCCAGCAAACTGGCTGCCATCACCGATGACGCCCGGGCTATGGGCGGCAATCTGGTGGAATTCCTGAAAAATGAAGTCAAGGCTGGGCGTCTGCCGAAGAATCTGCTGCCTCTCCAGTCCGGGGTGGGTTCTGTAGCTAATGCTGTGATCAATGGGCTGGTCCATTCTGATTTTGAAGATCTGACCGTATATACGGAAGTGATCCAAGATGGGATGTTCGATCTGATCGATGCCGGGAAACTGCGGGTGGCTTCCGGTGCTTCCCTGACCATGTCCGCAGAAGTCCAGAAGAGATTTTACAGCAACCTGGATAAATACAAATCCCATCTGATCCTCCGTCCCCAGGAAATTTCCAATAACCCAGAAGTGGTTCGCAGAATCGGAGTTATTGCCATGAACACGGCTATTGAAGTGGATTTGTACGGCAATGTAAACTCTTCCCACATCAATGGGACCAACCTGATGAACGGGATCGGGGGCAGCGGCGATTTTGCCCGGAACGGCTACCTGTCCATCTTCTTTGCGGAATCGGAACGGAAGAACGGACAGATCAGTTCTGTGGTGCCTTTCTGCTCCCACATCGACAACAACGAACACGATGTGGATGTCATCGTTTCCGAACGGGGCGTGGCCGACCTGAGAGGTCTGTCGCCGAAAGAACGGGCTCCGATCATCATCGATCAGATCGCCAGCCCCAGATACCAGCCCATCCTGCGGGATTATTTCGAACGGGCCTGCGCTGCCTGCCACAACAGCCAGACTCCGCACATCCTGTCCGAAGCCTTCTCCTTCCATGAAAGAATGCTTAAAACGGGGACCATGGAAGTGAAATAAAGGGACTTTCCAACGAAATTTTCCGAAAATCGGTGGTAACAAGGTGGTATTTATGTTACAATTACCGTGTTTTAGTTTCGTTGTAATATCCCTGAAGGAGGTGCGTATTTTTGACGACACAAGAAAAGATCCAAGATATGTTCGACCGCTATGAAAAGATCGAAGCAGGCGGCGGTGCGAAAAGAGTCGGGAAACAGCATGATGCCGGTAAAATGACAGCCCGTGAACGGATAAACTCGTTCTTAGATGAGGGAAGTTTTGTAGAACTGGATAAATTTGTAGAACATCGCTGCTCAAACTTCGGTCAAGAAAAGAAATATTTGGCAGGGGACGGCGTGGTGACAGGCTACGGAACGGTTAACGGACGGACAGTGTTCGTCTTTGCCCAGGATTTCACCGTGGAAGGCGGTTCTCTGGGGGAGATGCATGCCAACAAGATTGCCAAAGTCCAGGCCATGGCCCTGAAAACTGGGGCCCCCATCGTAGGCATGGCGGATTCCGGCGGTGCCCGGATCCAGGAAGCCACCGATGCCCTGGCCGGCTTCGGCAAGATGTTCAAGCAGAACACCCTGTCTTCCGGGGTGATCCCGCAGATTTCTGCCATCATGGGGCCCTGCGCCGGAGGCGCGGTATACAGCCCGGCTCTGACGGATTTCATCTTCATGGTGAAGAAAAATTCCAAGATGTTCATTACAGGGCCGGAAGTGGTGAAGACCGTGACCGGGGAAGAAGTGGGCCAGGAAGACCTGGGAGGCACCTTTACCCACTGCACCCGCAGCGGGGTGGCCGACTTCCCGGCTGAAAACGATGCGGACTGCCTGGAGCAGATCCGCTACCTGCTCAGCTTCCTGCCCAGCAACAACCGGGAGAACCCGCCAGTTTACGATACGGGAGACAGTGCCTACCGGATGGACGAAAGCCTGAATACCATCATCCCTGATGGCTCCCAGATGCCCTACGACATGTACAAGGTGATCCGGAGCATCGTGGACAACGGAGAATATGTGGAACCCCATCGGATGTATGCCCGGAACATCATCACCTGCCTGGCACGGCTGGACGGTTCTACCGTGGGGATCATCGCCAACCAGCCCCGGATCATGGCCGGCTGCCTGGATATCAATGCTTCTGACAAAGCGGCCCGGTTCATCCGTTTCTGTGATGCGTTCAAGATCCCTCTGATCAATATCGTAGATGTCCCCGGCTTCCTGCCGGGCACGGATCAGGAATATGGCGGAATCATCCGGCATGGGGCCAAGATGCTGTATGCTTACTGCGAAGCCACCGTGCCCAAGATCACTCTGGTCACCCGGAAAGCCTACGGCGGAGCCTACCTGGCCATGTGTGCCCAGGATCTGGGGGCGGATCATGTGATTGCCTGGCCTACGGCCGAAATCGCCGTCATGGGACCCCAAGGGGCGGCCAAGATCATTTTCCGGCATGATCCGGATGTGGAGCAGAAGACCCAGGAATACATCGATAACTTTGCGACGCCCTATTATGCGGCCAAGCACGGCATGGTGGAAATGGTCATCGAACCCAAGACCACCCGTCCGATCCTGATCAAAGCGCTGCGTATGTTAAAATCAAAGCAGGAAGACCGGCCAACAAAGAGACACGGTAACATTCCGCTGTGATTTTGATATAAACCATTCATCATAAGGGAAAAGAGGTGAAACATTCATGACAGACAATCCTTGGCTGATTATGCTGATCAATATGACCATCGTATTCGGCGTGCTGATTGTGCTGGGCATCCTGATGGTCCTGATCCATGCCATCGACCCGACCAAGAAAAGCGCTCAGGGGAAAAAAAAGCCTGTAGTTGCTAAACCGGCCGCTTCTGCTGCAGCCAGCAAACGACAGGACGAAGAGAAGGTGGCTGCAATGGCAGCGGTCCTGGCCATGGTCCAGGATGAAGACGATATGATTGCAGCGGCCCTGACGGCTGCCATCGCCGAACACAAAAAGAAGATGGAACCCATGGCGCTGCCTCATCATTTCTTTTAACAGGCTGTTGAGGGACGGCCTGCAAACTGTGGATTTTACTGTTCAAGAACAATTTTAGGAGGGTATTCTCATGAGAAAATTCAATGTTAACGTTAACGGCACTGTGTATACTGTAGAAGTTGAAGAAGTCGGCGGCGCTGTCACCGCAGCTCCTGCTGCTCCTGCTGCTCCTGCTGCCCCCGCTGCTGCTCCTGTAGCCGCTCCTGCCGCAGCTCCTGCTCCTGCCGCAGCTCCTGCTCCTGCCGCAGCTCCTGCTCCTGCTCCGGCTGCTGCTCCCGCTCCGGCCGCTAAACCGGCTGCTGCTCCTGCTCCTGCCGGCGCTGTGACGGTGGAAGCTCCTATGCCTGGGAAGATCCTGTCCGTTAACGTAAAGGCTGGCGACAAGGTAGAAGCCGGCGATGTTCTGCTGATCCTGGAAGCTATGAAGATGCAGAACGAAATCATGGCTCCTGAAGATGGTACGGTTTCCGAAGTCCGCGTCAACGCTGGCGACACCGTAACCACCGGCGACGTAATGGTCATTCTCTAATTGCGTCTCCGCTCATAAAGGAGGATTTTAGAATATGGATGCTTTTGTGGTAGCCCTGACTTCTGTCATCCATGACAGTGGTTTTGTGGCTTTTACCTGGGGCAATGCCGTCATGATGCTGGTAGGCTGCGTACTGCTCTACCTGGCCATCGTGAAGGGCTTTGAACCCCTGCTGCTGAGCCCGATCGCTTTCGGATGCATTCTGGCCAACGTGCCCCGTACCGGTTTCGAGACGGACCCTGGCGTCATGCAGCTGATCCTGGGCGGGATCAAGTACGAAGTCTTCCCTCCGCTGATTTTCATGGGCGTAGGTGCCATGACTGACTTTGGTCCCCTGATCGCCAATCCCAAGACCCTGCTGCTGGGCGCTGCCGCTCAGATCGGTGTGTTCGTGGCACTGCTGGGTGCCATGCTCCTGGGCTTCAATGTGAAAGAAGCTTCTGCCATTGGGATCATCGGGGGTGCTGACGGCCCGACTTCCATTTACCTGGCTTCCAAGATGGCTCCCCATCTGCTGGGAGCTATCGCCGTGGCTGCCTACTCTTACATGTCCCTGGTGCCGCTGATCCAGCCCCCTGTGATGAAGCTGTTCACTTCCAAAGAAGAACGCTGCATCAAGATGGCTCAGCTGCGTACGGTGACCCACTTCGAAAAAGTGGTGTTCCCCATTGTCTGCACCATTTTCATTTCCCTGCTGCTGCCTTCCGTCTGCTCTTTGATCGGGATGCTGATGCTGGGGAACCTGTTTACGGAATCCGGCTGTATGGACCGTCTGTCTGACACGGCACAAAATGCCCTGATGAACAGCGTGACCATCATGTTGGCTACCGGTACTGGTTTGACTATGAAAGCCGAAAGCTTCCTGACGGTCCAGACCATCGAAATCATCTGCCTGGGTCTGGTTGCCTTCATCGGCGGCACTGCCGGCGGCGTGCTGTTCGGCAAGCTGATGTGCAAGCTGGATGGCGGCAAGACCAACCCGCTGATCGGTTCTGCCGGTGTATCTGCAGTACCTATGGCTGCCCGTGTGTCCCAGGTCGTGGGACAGCAGGCCAACCCTGGGAACTTCCTGCTGATGCATGCTATGGGCCCTAACGTGGCCGGGGTTATCGGTACGGCCGTTGCAGCTGGTACCATGCTGGCTATGGTCGGCGGAAAATAAAAAACAGAAGTTTTTTGAGCTGTTGCTTCGGCAGCAGCTCTTTTTTTGCAGAAAACACCTTTCTATTAAAGGATTTTTTGTTATAATAAATGAGATATGTTTTTTTCAATGTAGAACGAGCAAAGGAGAAGAAGTTGGAAGGATACAAGGAATTTTCAGAGAGCAGCCCTGGACGGAAAATGTACCAGTGGGGAGCTCTGGCACTGATTGCCGTCAGTTGGGCCTATGAAGGATACCATACCTTCGCCTTGGGCCAGTTCAGTCTGATGGGCTGGGGGTACAACATCCTGTTCGTCATCCTCTGGTGCTGGCGCTGTCTTTTCCAGTACAGCCTCCAATTGACCGGGGATCGGCTGATCGTGGTCATGTACGGCTTGGGCATGGAACGGCGGATGACCGTCTATCTGAAAGATCTGGAAAGCTTTTCCAATCACTACAAAAAGAGTTTTTTCCGAAAAACCGCCATCAAGAAGTACGTGCATCGGTATTCTTCTCTGGATCCCCGTCCCCAGAGGATCCTGGTCTACCGGGAACAGGGAAAACTCTGCGCCCTGCTGTTCAAATCCAGCGATGCACTGATCGACCAGCTGGCCCGGCGGTATCCCAACCAGTTTTTAGATTTTCCAGAATAAAGGAGTTAAGGACATGAGCAACATCTATGTGGGAAAAATCATTGCGGTGAACAAACAGCGCGCCAAAGTTAAAATCGAACAGAGACCGGGAGAACAGCGTCCGAAACTGCTGGACTGCTGGAATGCCTGCAAAGCCAAACCGGGGACCCGGGTCATCGTGGGGAAACAGACCTTGGATGAGAAGAAAATGAAGATGATCATCTGGGGGATCCCGGCTCTGACCGCATTGGCTGGGGCTCTTTTTGGCCGGGCCATTGCCCATTTCTTTTCCATCCCGGTCTGGCAGATGGTGGTGCTCAGCATGGTGGTATGGCTGGCTTTGGGCTTGTACTATGCCCGGAATTTCCGGAAGAGCGTCCATGCCAAAGTGGAACAATGGACCATCACCGGCTATTACAGTGATGGAGAGATCTATGATGCCAAGGGGAAAAAGGTGGAGGTCTGACCGATGCTGGGGAAAAATCATCTGACCCTGCTCCTGGTCCTGGCGGCGGGAGCTGTCATAGGGGGGCTCCTGGGGGACAGCCTGCAGGCGTCCCAGCCTCTGGGCTGGGCCACTGATTATCTGGTACGGAAATACCAGGTGCTCACCGTCCCCCCGTCGGTTTTTGACCTGTATATTGCGAAACTGACTGTGGGACTGGATTTTTCCCCCAATCTGGCAGCCATCCTGGGCATGATCCTGGCAGGGATCCTGTTCCACAAATTTTAGGAGGAGCCCATGGAACTGATTCTGGCATCCGGCTCCCCCCGCCGTCTGGAACTGCTCCGGCAGATCGGCTTGGAGCCCCGGGTGGTGGTGAGCCGCAGTGAGGAAGAGAAAACGGACCGGGATCCGGCCCATCTGGTCTGTCACAATGCTCTGGTCAAAGGACAGGACGTATGCAGTCGGCTGGGAGACCAGGTTCCCATCCTGGCAGCGGATACGGTGGTGGCCCTGGACGGGGAAATCCTGGGGAAGCCCAGGGACCGGCAGGAGGCCGCTGCCATGCTCCGGAAACTCAGCGGAAGGAGCCATCAGGTCCTTACGGGTCTGGCCTTGTTCTATCGGGGAAAAGTGCTGACCCATGTGGAGACCACCCAGGTGCAGTTTTCTCTTCTTTCCGAGGAAGACATCGCAGGATACATCCGTACCGGCGAGCCTCTGGATAAAGCCGGAGCTTATGGCATCCAGGGGAGAGCCGCTCTTTTCATCCCGACCATCAACGGGTCCTATAGCAATGTGGTAGGACTTCCTTTAGCAGCCTTGAAAAAACTCTTTGCAGAACTGGATGTGACAGAAAATGACGCACTATCTCATACGGGAAATGCTTCCGGAGGAGCGGCCTCGTGAACGGCTGATGGCCCATGGACCGGAAGCCCTGACCATTACGGAACTGCTGGCGATTTTGATCGGCAGCGGACGGAAAGACCATTCAGCCTTGGATATCGCTCGGGAACTGACCGGAGATCTTATGAAGGATGCCCGTCTGGCCAGGACCCAGGATGTCCGGGAACTGACCCGGATTCCAGGAATCGGGCCGGCCAAGGCAGCGGTGATCCTGGCAGCTCTGGAACTGGGGCGGAGGCTGGCGGAAGCAGAAAGCCAGCCTTTCCAGACCATCCATTGCCCGGAAGACGGGGCCATGCTGGTGATGCCCCGGCTCCGGTACGAAAACCATGAACATTTCCTGGTGGTGCTGCTGAACAGCAAGGGAAAGGTGACCGGCATCGAGCCTGTTTCGGAGGGCTCCCTCAATGCTTCCGTGGTCCATCCCCGGGAAGCTTTTGCACCGGCGCTGCTCCACCATGCGGCTGCCATCCTGGCGGTCCACAACCATCCCTCCGGGGATCCTACGCCCAGCCGGGAGGACAGGGAACTGACGAAGACCCTCTGGGAAACGGGAAAAGTCATGGGGATCCCTTTGGTGGATCATTTGATCATCGGGGATGGGATTTATTACAGTTTCAAAGAACATGGTTTGATGTAAAAGGGGGTAGAAGAGAATGCTGGATCTGCTGGGATCATTCTCCACGGACATGGGGGTGGATCTGGGGACGGACCATACCCGGATCTGTCTGAAGGAAGAAGGAATCGTCCTGGATGAGCCTTCTGTAGTGACCGTGGAGACCCGCCGGGGGAAAATCCTGGCCCAGGGAAAGGAAGCCCGGCAGATGCAGGGACGGACCCCGTCCGGAATCGAAGTGAAACGGCCCCTCCAGGATGGGGTCATTGCGGATTTCGACTATGCCAAGCTCATGCTGAAAGGGTTCCTGCACCAGGCTTTGGGCAGACGGCCTCTGCTCCGGCCCCGGCTGGTGATCAGTGTCCCCTGCGGAGTCAACAGCGTGGAGCGGAGAGCTGTCCTGGATGCGGCCATGGAAGCCGGTGCCGGGGAAGCGTACCTTTTGGAAGCTCCTCTGGCCGCGGCCCTGGGAGCCGGGATCCCGGTACGGGAAGCCAAAGCCTGCATGGTGGTGGAACTGGGTGCAGGGGCTACGGAAGCCGCCGTATTGGCCCAAGGGAAGGTAGCTCTTTCCCGGCTGCTCCGGTGCGGAGGCCGAAGCCTGGATGATGCCCTTGTCCAGTACAGCAAGAAAAAGTATAATCTTCTTATCGGGAGCCTCCAGGCCGAACAGGCGAAAATCGAAATCGGCACGGTGCGGGAAACGGCTCCGCCGGCTTTTATGGACCTGCGGGGAAGGGACCTGATCACCGGCCTGCCCCGGAGTGTGACCATCGATCAGAACCAGATGCGGGAAGCCCTGTGGGAACCGGTCCATCGGATGGTAGATTGTGTCCGGACCCTGCTGGAACAGCTTCCGGACCTTTTGGCCCGGGAGGTGGCGGAACAAGGTATCGTCCTTACCGGCGGAGGTGCCCTGTTACGGAATTTTGACTGGCTGCTGGGCCGGGAAACAGGCTTGAAGGTCTGGGTGGCGGAAGATGCCCTTTCCTGTGTGGCCAAAGGGACCGGCATCGCTGCCGGGCATATGAATCTGTTCCGGAGAGGGCAGCGCCTTCGCCGGAACGTATAATAGGGAGAAGAGCATTGCCTATGAGGAAGGAACAGAAAGTCAGACTGGGAGTCCTGCTGGTTGTCCTGCTGCTGGCAGGAAGCCTGCTTTGGGATGCATTCCACCGTTTTCCGGCTGTGAATACGGTGCTTTCCACGCTGACCCGGCCCATCAGCTTTGTAGTGGGAGGGATCGGCAGCGGTGTGAAGGGCTCCGGGAACTATTTTGCGTCCAAATCTTCCCTGGAAAAGGAAAATGCGGCCCTGAAAAAAGAAAATGAAGAGCTTCGGCAGAGCAATGTGGAACTGCTCGGCATGAAAGCGGAGAATGAGCGTCTGGGGAAACTGCTGAAGTTCAGCAATCTCCATCCCCAGTGGAAGATGGTTTCCGCCCAGGTGATCAGCCGGGATCTGGGAGATTTCAAGGATGTGATCCTCATCGATAAGGGCCAGGGAGACGGACTCCAGGTGAATATGCCTGTAGTCAATGCTTCCGGGCTCATCGGCATTGTGGACGGAGTCTATCCCCACATGGCCAAGGTCCTGCTGATCTCCAGCCCCCGCAGCCGGATCGGAGGCCTGAATCTCCGGGGAGATTCCCGGGCTGCCGGTATCGTCAATGGGGTGGCCGGGCCGGATCTTCTGCTGGAAATGCGGAACTTGAGCCGCAATGCGGATATCCTGCCGGGAGACACCATCGTGACCAGCGGGTACAGCGGCTACCATCCGGAAGGCTTGGTCATCGGTACCGTAGAAGATGTGCAGATGGATACGGGAGGGCTGACCAAAATGGCCACCATCGCTCCTTCTGTGGACTACGGCCATCTGGAAGAAGCCCGGGTCATCACCAATTTCCAGGGCTTTGCTGATTTCCTGCGCAAGGAAGGGAAAGACCCGGATGCCCAACCTGGCAAAGGAGGGAAATGATGGTACTGATCGCCTTTGCCTGGCTGCTGTTCACCTTGTTCCTGTTCACTTTGGAAAATCACTGGTTCCTCTTTTTCAATACCACCCAGTCCCCAGATCTGCTGCTGCTGTTCCTCCTGCTCTATGCTATGGACCAGGGGAAGCGGAAGGGCGCAGTGTACGGACTGGGTATTGGCGCTTTATTGGACATTGTCACTTTCAGCTATTTTGGCTGGCATCTGGTGACACGGACACTGATCGGCTATCTGGTGGGGAAGAACCGGATGAATATGTTCGCTGACCGGCTGCCCACCTATCTGATCCTCACCGGGATGGTGACCCTGCTGCTCCAAGTGGCACGGGGCCTGTTCCTGTGCGTAGCCCTGGGGCGCTGGCTTCCCCTCCTGCCCTTGGCCGTATCTACCCTGAAATGCATGGGCTGGAATCTGATCGCTGCTCCAATCCTGTGGTTTTGCTATCACAAGCTGAAGAAACGGGTCCGCAGCCGTATGGATTATTATTATCATCTATAGGAGTCTGCCGTGCTGAACAAAAAATTTGCTTACCGTTTGGAATTCATGATGCTGGCCGGGATCCTGATCATCCTGATCCTCATCGGACGCATGTTTTATCTCCAGATCCTGAAAGGGTCCTATTACCGGCGCCAGGCAGAAGGGAACCGGACCCGGTATACCCGGATCTTGGCACCCCGGGGGATCATCTATGACTGCAACGGGGAAGAATTGGCCAACAACAAGCCTGGGGTCATGGTTTCCCTGGTCCGCCGGACGGACGCCTATCCGGAAGAGACGCTGGAACGGCTGTCCCAGCTCCTCCATATCCCTCTGGATGAAATCAAGGAGACGATCCGGCTTTCCGGAGGCAGTTCAGAACCTATCCGCCTGGTCCGGAATGCTTCGCCGGATGTGGTGGACAAAGTAGAAGAGAATCTCCGCTATCTCCCTGGAGTGATGCTGGAAGTCCAGCCTGTCCGGAACTATCCCAACAAGGGGCTGGCTGTCCATGCCCTGGGCTATGTGGGAGAAATCAGCGACTATGAAATTTCCCAAGGGGCGTACAGCGAACTGAAGGCAGGAGATATCATCGGGAAATTCGGCCTGGAAAATTACTATGATTCCTACCTCCGGGGAGAAGACGGAAGCTACCGGGAGGAAGTGGATGTGGCCGGCCGTGTGGTCCAGATCATGGACAAAGTGGACCCCAAACCGGGACAGGGATTGGTGCTCACCATCGATGCCAAGCTCCAGCGGATCGCGGAAGAAGCTGTGGACCGGCAGCTGAAAGCCATCGGAGCACGGGGCTGCGCGGTAGTGGCCTTGGACCCCAACAACGGAGAAGTGAAAGCCTTGGTTTCCCGTCCGGGCTTCGATCCCAACTGGTTCGTCAACGGAATCAGTGAAAAGAATTGGAAATACTTGACTACGGATCCTTTCCATCCCATGACGGACAAGGTCATCGCCGGAGAATATCCCCCCGGTTCCACTTTCAAGATCGTCACAGGGTCTGCCGCCTTGGAAGAGAAGAAAGTGACTCCGGAGGAACTGATTTATGACTCCGGCCGCCATTGGCTCATCGATATGCGGAATGCCGGCGGAGAAGCTCTGGGCTATATCAACTTCAAACGGGCCCTGGCGGCCTCTGACAACGTGTATTTCTATGAAATGGGGAACCGGGTGGGCATCGACCTCCTGGACAAATACGCCCGGGAATTCGGCTTCGGGGAAACCACCGGGATCGACCTTCATGGGGAAGCCCAGGGGCTGATCGCCACCCCTGCCTACAAGAAAAAAGTCTTTGATGATGACTGGTATCTGGGAGATACCTTCAATACGGCCATCGGTCAGGGCTTTACCCTGGCCACTCCCATCCAGGTAGCGGAAATGCTCAGTGCCGTGGCCACCGACGGGAAACGGTACAAACCCCATCTGGTCAGCAAGATCCTCAATGATGACGGCAGCGTGGCCAAGACCTTCGAACCGGAAGAAGAAGGAAAGCTGCCCATTTCTGAATCCACCCTGAAACTGATCCAGGAAGGCCTGGAAGCCGTAACGGAAGAAGGGGGGACGGCTGCCTTCTTGAAGAACCTGCCTGTGCCTGTGGCCGGCAAGACCGGTACGGCCGAAAATCCCCACGGACTGGAACACGGCTGGTTCATCGCCTATGCCCCCGCCAAGAAACCCCAGTTGGTGGTGGTCTGCATCGTGGAGCAGGGGAGTTACGGGACCATTTCCGCAGCGCCGATTGTCAAGAGCATCCTGGAATACGTCTCTACGGATCCCCGGGTACGGCGGCAGGGAACCAAGAAATAAGGAGACAATATGCGTTGGTATCACTCATGGAAAAAATATTTTCGGAAAATCGATAAGCCGCTGCTGTTCAGTGTCCTGGCTCTGATCTGCGTCGGGGTGGTCCTGATTGGCAGTGCCACCCATGCCAATATCCCTGGGCCCCGCCGGTACAGCTTCGTGCTGCGCCAGCTGAGCTTTGCAGGCATCAACCTGGTGGTGGGAGCTTTTCTCCTGCGCTTCGATTACCGGATCCTGAAGAGTCTGGCCCGGCCCCTGTACATCTTCAACATCCTTATGCTGCTGGCAGTGATGCTGGTGGGGAAAAGTGCCCTGGGTGCCCAGCGGTGGCTCCAGGTAGGGCCCATCAGCATCCAGCCCAGTGAATTCGCCAAGGCCATCATGATCATCGGGCTTTCGTCCTATGTGGACGACCGGCTTCCTCTCTTGACGGATTTCCGCAGCTGGCTGCCGGTGTTCGGCTATGTGCTGCTGCCCTTCCTGTTTGTCATGAAGCAGCCAGACCTGGGGACTTCTCTGGTTTTCCTGGCCATCCTTTTGGGCACCATGGTGGTCTGCGGTTTCCGGATACGCTATTTCCTGATCATGGGAGGCCTGGGCTTGGCCTCGGCCCCTTTGGTCTGGAAGCTGCTCCATGAATACCAGCGGAACCGGATCCGGGTGTTCCTGAATCCGGGACTGGAACCTTACGGCAGCGGCTACCACGTGATCCAGTCCATGATTGCCATCGGGTCCGGCCTGTTCACCGGCAAAGGGCTCTTTGCCGGGACCCAGAGCCAGCTCAATTTCCTGCCGGAAAACCATACGGACTTCATCTTTGCCGTGGCCGGGGAAGAATTCGGTTTTATCGGGACCACCCTCATCCTGCTCTTGTACGGAGTGGTGATCTACCGGGGGCTGTCCATCGCCATGCACGCTTCTGATGATTTTGGGACATTGCTGGCCGTGGGAGCGGTCTCTATGTTCCTGTTCCATATCCTGGTCAATGTAGGCATGACCAGCGGCATCATGCCGGTCACCGGGGTCCCCTTGCCCTTCATGAGCTATGGGGTCAGCTCTCTGACCACCAACATGCTGATGGTGACCCTGCTGCTGAATATCAATGCCCATCACCAGACTCTGCGCTTTCATTAAGGAGAAATTATGCGAAAAGATTTACCCATCGATATACTCAGTGCTGTAGAAAAACCGGCCCGCTACACCGGCATGGAGTTCGGCAGCATCGTCAAGCCGGAAAGTGAAACGGAAGTGGCCTTCTGCCTGGCCTTTCCAGACACCTACGAAATCGGGATGAGCTACCTGGGCTACAAGATCCTCTATGAAATCCTCAACAAGCTGTCCGGTGTGGCAGCGGAACGGGCCTTTGCTCCCTGGGTGGATATGGAAGAGAAGATGCGGGAACGGGGCCTGGTGCTCTCCAGCTTGGAAAATACTCGGCCCCTGAAGGAATTCGACCTGCTGGGCTTCACCCTTCTTTATGAAATGTCCTACTCCAACATCCTCAACATGCTGGATCTGGGCGGTGTCCCTCTCCTGGCCAAGGATCGGACACTGGATGATCCCTTTGTATGTGCCGGAGGCTGCTGCGTGTTCAACAGTGAACCTTTGGCGGATTTCCTGGACTTCTGTATGCTGGGAGATGGAGAGAGGATCATCCAGGAAGTGACCCTGCTGTACCGAGACTGGAAACGGGAAGGCAAGCCCGGCGGCCGGTTGGGATTCCTGCGGCGGGTCTCCCGGATCCAGGGAGTCTACGTGCCTTCCTTTTATGAAATCACTTATGGAGAGGATGGAACCATTACCGGGAAAAAGCCCTTGGAACCAACGGCTCCGGAAGTGGTGTACAAACGGGCGGAGCAGGATCTGGACGCCCTGGATTTTCCCACTCATCCCATCGTCCCCTACAGCGACACCGTCCACGACCGGATCATGCTGGAATTGTTCCGGGGCTGCAGCCGGGGCTGCCGGTTCTGCAATGCGGGGATCATCTACCGGCCGGTCCGGGAACGGAGACCGGGAACGGTGCTAGAACTGGCCAAAAAGCTGGTGCCTGCCACCGGCTACAACGAAATCTCTTTGTTCTCCCTGAGCACCGCGGATTATTCCCATTTGGAGCCGCTGATCCGGGAGCTGCTGGGGGATTTCCGGAAGGATCGGGTGAGCGTTTCCCTGCCTTCCCTGCGAATTGACAGTTTTTCCGTGAAACTGGCCCAGGAAGTCCAGGCGGTGCGGAAAAGCGGCCTGACCTTCGCTCCGGAAGCTGGGAGCCAGCGGATGCGGGATATGATCAATAAGGGTGTGACGGAAGACGACCTGATGCATGCAGTGGGGGCAGCTTTTGAAAACGGCTGGTCCCAGGTGAAGCTATACTTCATGATCGGACTGCCTACAGAGACCGACGAAGATGTGCTGGCCATTGCGAAACTGGCCCAAAAGGTCCAGTGGAAATATAAGGAAGTCACCGGCCATATGGGAGCCCGGGTCACGGTCAGTGTGTCCAATTTCGTTCCCAAGCCCTATACCCCTTTCCAGTGGGTAGGCCAGGATACCAAGGAAGAATTCGATCGGAAACATATGCTGCTGAAAAATGCCTTTGCCAATCTGAAAAACATCCATTTCCAGTATCATGATTCCCGGACCAGTCTGATGGAAGGGGTCCTGGCCCGGGGAGACCGGCGTCTGGGAAAGGCCATCTATCTGGCCTGGCAGAGGGGGGCCAAATTCGACAGCTGGAGCGAATTCTTCGATTACGACCGGTGGAAACAGGCAGTGGAGGATGCCGGCCTGACCACGGACTTCTACAACAGCCGTCCCCGGGGCAAAGAGGAAATCTTCCCTTGGGAACATACCAGCTGTGGGGTGAGCCGGCAGTTCCTGTGGAGTGAATACGAAAAAGCCCAGGAAGCAGCCTTGACCCACGACTGCCGCCGGGATACCTGTACCGGCTGCGGAGTCTGTCAGAAACTGGGAATCCATATCATCGACTGGAAGGAGGGGAAAGCATGAAGCTGCGGCTGCAGATCACCAAAGAATCGGGCATCCGTTTCATTTCGCATCTGGAATACCAGCGGAGCATCGAAAAAGCCATCCGCCGGGCTGGGATCCCGGTGGCCTATTCCGAAGGCTTCAATCCCCATATGAAATTTTCCCTGGCTTCTGCCCTCAGTGTAGGAGTGACCAGTTCCTGTGAATTTGCTGAAATCCGCCTGGCGGAAGAACGGCCCCTTTCGGAACTGGTCAAAGCCCTAGCCGCTGCGCTGCCCATGGGGATCCATATCGTCCGGGCAGATTTGGCGGAGGACAAGGCTCCTAAGCTGATGGCCCAGGCCCAGGGGGCTTCTTATGAAGTCCATGTCCCCTGCGCCTCTGATCCAGCCTCCCAGCTGGCCGCCTTTGCCGCGGTACCGGAAGTCCCCTATACCAAAGCCCATAAGAAAGGCAAGGGGAGGCCTAAGACCATCGATGTGAAATCCTTTATCCCTCAGGTAGAAGCCCGGTGGCAGGACGGCAGCCTGGAACTGCGTTTTGATATCCGGATCACCCCCACCGGCAGTATGAAAGCTTCTGAATTCCTCCAGGTCCTGGAACAGGATTTCCAGGTCCCCCTGGCTTTCTCCCAGGCGGATATCCGGCGGGTGGATCTTTACAGCCGGGACGGTGAGGGACGGAAGATCCCCTTGATCGGAGAGGCCTGAGAGGTCCGCCATGAATACGATCTATGTAAGTGTACGGCCGGAAGAAACCCGCATGGGAACCGTGGAGGATGACCAGCTCCGGGACTATGCGGTGGAACGGCGCAGTACGGACAATCTGGTGGGCAATGTGTACCGGGGCAGGGTCAGCAATGTGGTGCCGGGGATCCAGGCGGCCTTTGTAGATATGGGAACCGGCAAGAACGGTTTCCTGACTTTGAAAAAAGGAGAAAAACTGTGGGAAGGGCAGATGCTCCTGGTCCAGGTGGTGAAGGATGCCCGGGGGAACAAGGGACCGGCGGTGACCCGGGAAATCACCCTGCCGGGCCGGTATGTGGTCCTGGAACCTTATGGCAGCCGGGTCAGCCTTTCCCGTAAAATCAGCTGCAAGACCAAACGGAAAGTCCTGCGGGAATGGGCAGAAGCCTTGCTGCCGGATCATATGGGGCTGGTGCTCCGGACGGCGGCAGCCCATGCAGAGGAAAGCGAGATCCGGGCAGACTTGGAACAGCTGCTCCACAACTGGGAGGTGCTGCTCCGCCGGAGCAAAGTGGGCCGGGGACCCGGGCTGCTGTACCGGGAACTGGACCTGGCCATCCGTCTGGTCCGGGATTATGTGACGGATAAGGTGGAACGGATCATCGTGGATGATGAAAAGACCTGTCAGCGGCTCCAGGAGATGCTCCAGGAGATGGGACTGCCCCAGATCCAGGTAAAGCTGTACCGGGGGCGGGAGGATCTGTTCTCGTTCTATCGGCTGGACAAGGACATCGAAAGCCTTTCGGACCGGGTGGTGTGGCTCCCGGGCGGAGGCTATCTGGTCTTTGACTATACGGAAGCCATGACGGTCATCGATGTGAACAGCGGAAAATTTTCCACTGGGCCAGACCGGGATGCTACCAGCCTAGCCACCAACCGGGAAGCTGCCCGAGAAATCGCCCGGCAGCTGCGGCTGCGGGATATCGGGGGCATCATCGTGGCCGATTTCATCGATATGGATCGGGAAGAGGAACAGGCAGAAATCCTCCAGATCCTGAAGCGGGAATTCGCCTCGGATAAAATGAAGCCCAAGGTCATCGACTTGACCCATCTGAACCTGGTGGAAATGACCCGGATGAAAGCCCGGAAGAATCTTTCCAGCATCCTGTATGCCACTTGTCCCCTATGCGGGGGCAGCGGACGGGTGGAATCTCCGGAAACTGTATATGTGGAGATCCGCAGGCGGCTCCGGAGCAGCTTCGCCCAGGGGAATATGAGCCATTCCTTGCTTTTGACGGTCCATCCCCATGTGTATAGCTGGCTGCGGCAGCAGGGTCTGCAGGATATGGAACAGGAATTCCACTGCAGCCTGAAGCTGGCCAGCGACCCGGCTCTGGAAATGGGCGTATTCACCCTTCTGGCAGTGGATCATGAGCCGTCCAGCAGAGAGGAGGCAGGGGAATGAAACTGAGTATCCCTCCCTATGTGAAAAAAGTCATGGATGTACTTCTGGACCAGGGCTTTGAAGCCTATGTGGTGGGAGGGGCCGTACGGGATATGCTGCTGGGACGGGTCCCGGATGATTATGATGTGGTGACCAATGCCCGCCCGGAAGAAATCAAGGAGGCTGCCGCAGCAGCAAAGATCCCTGTGGTCAGTGAACTGGGCCAGAATTTTGGTGTGGTGATCCTGCGGGTGGACCGTCACGGGGTGGAAGTGGCCGCCTATCGGAACGAAACGTATGGCAAGGAAGATGTCCATCGGCCGGCTCAGGTCTGGTACTGCGATACCCTGGAAGAAGACCTGGGGCGGAGAGATTTTACCATCAATGCCCTGGCCGTGGACCAGTATGGGCATATCACCGACTGCTTCAATGGATTGGATGACCTCCGGGGAGGGATCCTGCGGACTGTGGGAAATGCGGATCAGCGTTTTTCAGAAGATGCCCTGCGGATGTTCCGGGCCTGCCGATTCGTGGCTCAGCTGGGGTTTGTCCCTGATGCAGGGATCCTGCCGGCCATCGGCCACAATCTGGAAAAAGTCAGGGGCCTTTCCCTGGAACGGGTGAGGACGGAGCTGAACAAGCTGCTCATGGGAACATACGCCGGAGAAGGCATGGAACTGATGGTGAAAAGCGGACTGGCTGCGGAGAGCTGTCGGGTCCGGAACAAGGGAAAGTACGAGACGGTTCCCATCCTGCCGGAATTGGGCCATCTGGTGGGTCTGCCTCAGAATCCCCAGTTCCACCCTTATGATGTGTGGAAACACACGGCGGTAGCCCTGGATAAAGGGGACAGGAGCCTGGAAGTGGGGTGGGGGATCCTGCTCCACGATGTAGCCAAGGGGCTGGAAGGGGTCCGGGGCATCAACCGGGAAGGCCAGCCCTGCGACCATGGCCATGAAGTGGTGGGGGCGTCCTTGGCCCGGAAGATCCTGGCGCGGCTCCGGCTCCCTCGAGAAACCGTGGACCGGGTAGCCTGGCTGGTGCAGAACCATATGCACTTCGGCTTCATCAGTGCCCAGGAGGATGACAAGACCTGGCGCTGGCTCCGGAAAGAAGCCCGCAGCGGCCATTTCCGGGTCAACAAGGAGATGGCCGAGGCCTTCAAACAGCTGACAGCTGTCTGTGTGGCGGATGTAGCCGCTACCAATGCAGGGCAGAATGATGTGATCCATGCCCAGATGTACGGAAAACGCCTGGTAAAGATGGCTTACCTCATGCCGGTCCATACCTCTGACCTGGATTTTTCCGGACGGGATGCCCTGGCTCTGGGGGCTTCTCCCCGGCAGCTGCGGGATCTTATGCCGGTCCTTCTCCACAGGGTCCAGGACCGTACCCTCCGGAACGATCCTGGAGAACTGGCAGAGGCAGCCCGGCGTTGGCTGAAACGTCAAATATGCGTTAACGGAAATGAATAAATCGTAAAAAAGAAGGTGTTTCTTCAGGAACACCTTCTTTTTTGTGTAAATTATGATATAAAAAAGCTAAAAAAAGAGAAGAATTCTCATAAGTTATTAGAATTTTTATATATTTGCAAAAAATCAACAAATACTTCTGGGAGAGATTTAAAAAAAAAATTATTTGTGCTATAATCAATCTGTACACTGAAAACAGTAGGTTCAGCCGGAATGCGAATGTAAAAAATAATCACAAAGGGGGATGGATTTTTTCTTAGAATCGGGTTCCGGCGGTTTCAGAAACTAGTGTGGATCTTAAGGAGGTTTTTGCTTTGAGTAAAGTAATGACGTTAAAAGACGCAGTCGCCAAATATGTGCATAGTGGTGATCACATTGCTCTGGGTGGTTTTACGACTGACCGTAAACCTTATGCTGCTGTGTTTGAAATCCTGAGACAGGGAATCACTGATTTGACGGGCCTGGGCGGCGCTGCCGGCGGCGACTGGGATATGCTGATCGGCAACGGCCGTGTCAAAGCATACATCAACTGCTATACCGCCAACTCCGGTGTTACCAACGTATCCAGACGGTTCAGAAAATGGTTCGAAGCTGGCAAGCTCACCATGGAAGATTATTCCCAGGACGTCATCTACATGATGTGGCATGCTGCTGCACTGGGCCTGCCTTTCCTGCCTGTAACCCTGATGCAGGGCTCCGGCCTGACCGATGAATGGGGCATCAGCAAGGAAGTCCGTAAGACCCTGGATAAAGTACCTGATGACAAGTTCAAATATATCGACAACCCCTTCAAACCGGGTGAAAAAGTAGTGGCTGTACCTGTTCCGCAGATCGATGTAGCCATCATCCATGCACAGCAGGCTTCTCCGGATGGCACCGTTCGCATCTGGGGCGGCAAATTCCAGGATGTGGATATTGCTGAAGCAGCCAAATATACCATCGTCACCTGCGAAGAAATCATCAGTGATGAAGAAATCAGAAGAGATCCCACGAAGAACGACATCCCCGGCATGTGCGTAGATGCTGTTGTCCTGGCTCCTTACGGTGCTCATCCTTCTCAGTGCTATGGCCTGTACGACTATGATAACCCGTTCCTGAAAGTCTATGACAAGGTCTCCAAGACCCAGGAAGACTTCGATGCCTTCTGCAAAGAATGGGTGTTCGACCTGAAGGATCATGACGAATACCTGAACAAACTGGGTGCCACCCGTCTGATCAATCTGAAGGTTGTTCCTGGTCTGGGCTATCATATCGACATGACGAAGGAGGACAAATAACAATGGCTGACTACACGAATTATACCAATAAAGAAATGCAGGCTGTGACCATTGCCAAGCAGATCAAAAATGGTCAAGTTGTAACGGTAGGTACTGGTCTTCCCCTGATCGGTGCCAGCGTAGCCAAGAGAGTCTATGCTCCTGACTGCCACATCATCGTGGAAAGCGGTCTGATGGACTGCTCTCCTATCCAGGTGCCCCGTTCCGTAGGTGACCTGCGGTTCATGGCTCACTGCGGCTGCATCTGGCCGAATGTCCGGTTCGTAGGTTTTGAAATCAACGAATACCTGCACAAAGCCAATCGCCTGATTGCTTTCATCGGCGGCGCCCAGATCGACCCGTACGGCAACGTGAACTCCACCTCCATCGGTGACTACCATCATCCGAAAACCCGTTTCACCGGGTCCGGCGGTGCCAACGGTATTGCCACCTATTCCAACACCATCATCATGATGCAGCATGAAAAACGCAGATTCATGAACAAAATCGACTACGTGACCAGCCCGGGCTGGATCGACGGCCCTGGCGGACGTGAAAGACTGGGTCTGCCCGGCGATGTTGGACCTCAGCTGGTAGTAACCGACAAAGGGATCCTGAAATTCGACGAAAAGACCAAACGGATGTATCTGGCTGCCTACTATCCCACTTCTTCTCCGGAAGATGTCCTGGAAAACACCGGGTTCGACCTGGATGTATCCAAGGCTGTGGAACTGGAAGCTCCGGATCCTGAAGTCATCAAACTGATCCGTGAAGAAATCGATCCGGGCCAAGCATTCATCCAGGTCCCGACGGAAGCAAAATAAGACATTCGGGAGGAATAATTTAAATGGGTTTCTACTCTATGCCTAGATATTTCCAGCATATGCCTCAGGTGGGCAAACCCCTGAAAAAGGTGGACGCTGCCAATGAGGAACAGCTGAAAAAGATTGAAGAAGAGATCCATCAGCTGATCAAGGCTGCCCAGGAAGCTGGGAAAGCCGATGCTGATGTGAACAAAAGAGGCGAATTGACGGCTCTCCAGAGAATCGAAAAATTGGTGGAACCGGGCTCCTGGAGACCGCTGAACACCCTGTTCAATCCTCAGGGCAACAAGAACGGTTCTGTGGCCATCGTCAAGGGCTTGGGCCGTGTCAATGGCAAATGGTGCCTGGTGGTGGCTTCCGATAACAAGAAGCTGGCCGGTGCCTGGGTGCCTGGCCAGGCCGAATGCCTGCTGCGGGCTTCCGATACGGCTAAGACGCTGCACATCCCTCTGGTGTATGTGCTGAACTGCTCCGGCGTTAAGTTCGACGAACAGGAAAAGGTATATCCCAACCGTCGCGGCGGCGGTACGCCTTTCTTCCGGAACGCTGAACTGAACCAGCTGGGCATCCCTGTCATCGTCGGGATCTACGGCACCAACCCTGCCGGCGGCGGTTACCATTCCATCAGCCCTACGGTCATCATTGCCCATGAAAAAGCCAATATGGCTGTGGGCGGTGCCGGCATCATGGGCGGCATGAACCCCAAAGGCCATGTGGACATGGAATATGCCAATGAAATCGCCGACATGGTGGACCGTACCGGCAAGACCGAACCTCCGGGAGCTGTCGATATCCATTACACTGAAACCGGTTTCATCCGTGAAGTCTATGCTTCCGAAGAAGGCGTCCTGGAAGGCATCAAGAAGTATGTGGGCATGCTGCCGAAATATGATCCTGAATTCTTCCGTGTGGATGATCCGAAAGCACCTGCTTTCCCGGCTGACGACCTGTACAGCATGGTGCCCCTGAACGACAAACGGGCGTATGACATCTACAATGTGATCGGCCGTCTGTTCGATAACAGTGAGCTCCGTGAATATAAGAAGGGCTATGGCCCTGAAATGGTCACTGGCCTGGCCAAAGTCAACGGCCTCCTGGTGGGCGTCGTAGCCAACGTACAGGGTCTTCTGATGAACTACCCTGAATACAAGGCTGCCGGCTCCGTGGGGATCGGCGGCAAACTGTACCGCCAGGGCCTGGTGAAGATGAACGAATTCGTCACCCTCTGCGCCAGAGACCGTCTGCCCATCGTCTGGATCCAGGATACCACCGGGATCGATGTGGGCAACGATGCGGAAAAGGCTGAACTGCTGGGTCTGGGCCAGTCCCTGATCTACTCCATCCAGACTTCCCACATCCCTCAATTCGAAATCACCCTGAGAAAAGGTACGGCTGCTGCCCATTACGTACTGGGCGGACCTCAGGGCAATGACACCAATGCCTTCTCCATCGGTACGGCTGCTACGGAAATCGCCGTGATGAACGGTGAAACCGCTGCTACGGCCATGTACTCTCGGAGACTGGCCAAAGACCGGAAAGCCGGCAAGGATCTGCAGCCGACCATCGATAAGATGAACAATCTGATCCAGGCTTTCTATACCAAATCTCGTCCGAAAGTCTGCGCCGAACTGGGTCTGGTGGACGAAGTCGTCGACATGAACAAGATCCGCGGCTATGTTGAAGCTTTTGCGGAAGCTGCTTATCAGAATCCGGAAAGCATCTGCCCGTTCCATCAAATGATGCTGCCTCGTGCCATCAGAGAGTTCGAGACTTTCGTAAAGAAATAATCCTTACGGAGGAACTGTTTTAATGAGTATCTATACCTTGGGAATCGATGTTGGATCGACTGCATCCAAGTGCATTATCCTGAAAGATGGAAAAGACATCGTGGCAAAATCCTTGGTAGACGTGGGGACCGGAACTTCCGGTCCTGCACGTTCTATTGCGGAAGTCCTGGAAAATGCCCATATGAAAAAAGAAGACATGGCTTATACCCTGGCTACCGGCTACGGCCGCAATTCTCTGGAAGGCATTGCCGACAAACAGATGAGCGAATTGAGCTGCCATGCCATGGGTGCCAGCTTCATCTGGCCCAACGTCCATACGGTCATCGATATCGGCGGCCAGGATGTCAAGGTCATCCATGTGGAAAACGGGACCATGACCAATTTCCAGATGAACGATAAATGCGCTGCCGGTACCGGCCGTTTCCTGGACGTCATGGCCAATATCCTGGAAGTCAAGGTCTCCGACCTGGCAGATCTGGGAGCCAAATCCACCAAACGGGTAGCCATCAGCTCCACCTGTACCGTATTTGCGGAAAGTGAAGTCATCAGTCAGCTGTCCAAAGGGACCGATAAGATCGACATCATTGCCGGGATCCATCGTTCGGTCGCCAGCCGTGTCATTGGCCTTGCCAACCGGGTGGGGGTTGTGAAGGACGTTGTCATGACGGGCGGTGTGGCCCAGAACTATGGCGTGAGAGAGGCTCTGGAAGAAGGCTTGGGTGTGGAAATCAAGACTTCTCCTCTGGCTCAGTACAACGGTGCCCTGGGTGCCGCTCTGTACGCTTACAAAAAAGCGGTAAAATAAGGTTGTAATCATTGTAAAGAAGGAAGGATCATTATGCCAAAGACAGTAAGCCCTGGCGTTCAGGCATTGAGAGATGTAGTTGAAAAGGTTTACAGAGAACTGCGGGAAGCAAAAGAAAGAGGAGAAAAAGTAGGCTGGTCTTCTTCCAAATTCCCTTGCGAACTGGCTGAATCTTTCGGTCTGCATGTAGGGTATCCGGAAAACCAGGCTGCCGGTATCGCAGCCAACCGTGACGGCGAAGTGATGTGCCAAGCTGCTGAAGACATTGGCTATGATAACGATATCTGTGGGTATGCCCGTATCTCCCTGGCTTATGCAGCCGGCTTCCGGGGTGCCAACAAGATGGATAAAGACGGCAACTACGTCATCAACCCCAACAGCGGGAAACAGATGAAGGATGCCAACGGTAAGAAGATGTTCGATGAAAACGGGAAACCGGTCATCGATCCGAAGACCCTGAAACCCTATGCTACCACGGATAATATCTTTGAAATCGAAGCTCTGCCGGAAGGGGAAGAAAAGACCCGCCGCCAGAACGCTCTGCATAAATACCGTCAGATGACCATGCCCATGCCGGACTTCGTGCTGTGCTGCAACAACATCTGCAACTGCATGACCAAATGGTATGAAGACATCGCCCGTCGGCATAACATTCCCCTGATCATGATCGACGTTCCCTACAACGAATTCGACCATGTGAACGAAGCCAACGTAAAATATATCCGGTCCCAGCTGGATACGGCCATCCGTCAAATGGAAGAAATTTCCGGCAAGAAGTTCGATGAAGACAAATTCGAACAGTGCTGCCAGCACGCCAACCGTACCGCAAAAGCATGGCTGAAAGTCTGCGACTTCCTGCAGTACAAACCGGCTCCTTTCAATGGGTTCGACCTGTTCAACCATATGGCTGACGTGGTTACCGCCCGTGGCCGTGTAGAAGCTGCTGAAGCTTTCGAACTGCTGGCCAAGGAACTGGAACAGCATGTGAAGGAAGGCACTTCCGCCGCTCCCTTCAAAGAACAGCATCGTATCATGTTCGAAGGGATTCCTTGCTGGCCGAAACTGCCGAACCTGTTCAAACCGCTGAAAGCCAACGGCCTGAACATCACCGGCGTTGTGTATGCTCCTGCTTTCGGGTTCGTCTACAACAACTTGGACGAACTGGTCAAAGCCTATTGCAAGGCACCGAACTCTGTCAGCATCGAACAGGGCGTTGCCTGGCGTGAAGGCTTGATCCGCGACAACAAAGTGGATGGAGTCCTGGTCCATTACAACCGGTCCTGCAAACCTTGGAGCGGCTACATGCCTGAAATGCAGCGTCGTTTCACCAAAGACATGGGTATCCCCACTGCTGGATTCGACGGTGACCAGGCTGACCCGAGAAACTTCAACGCGGCTCAATATGAGACCCGTGTTCAAGGCTTGGTCGAAGCCATGGAAGCAAATGATGAAAAGAAGGGGAAATAACAATGGCTATCAGTGCACTTATTGAAGAGTTCAAACAAGTATCTGCCAGCCCAAAGACCATGCTGGCCAAATATAAAGCCCAGGGCAAAAAAGCCATCGGCTGCCTGCCTTACTATGTTCCGGAAGAACTGGTTTATGCAGCAGGCATGGTTCCCATGGGCGTATGGGGCTGCAACGGCAAACAGGAAGTCCGTTCCAAAGAATACTGTGCTTCCTTCTACTGCACCGTTGCCCAGCTGTCCCTGGAAATGCTCTTGGACGGCACCCTGGACGGTCTGGACGGGATCATCACTCCGGTACTGTGCGATACCCTGCGTCCCATGAGCCAGAACTTCAAAGTTGCCATGAAAGACAAGATGCCTGTTATTTTCCTGGCTCATCCCCAAGTCCGTCAGAACGCTGCCGGCAAGCAGTTCACCTACGATGCCTACAGTGAAGTAAAAGGCCATCTGGAAGAAATCTGCGGCCATGAAATCACCAATGATGCCATCCTGGATGCCATCAAAGTGTACAACAAGAGCCGTGCTGCCCGCCGTGAATTCTGCAAACTGGCCAATGCACATCCTGACCTGATTTCCGCTTCCACCCGTGCTGCCATCCTGCGTGCTGCTTACTTCATGCTGAAGGATGAATACACGGCCAAACTGGAAGAACTGAACAAAGAACTGGCTGCTGCTCCTGTTGGCAAGTTCGATGGCCACAAAGTGGTGGTTTCCGGTATCATCTACAACATGCCCGGCATCCTGAAAGCCATGGATGACAACAAACTGGCTGTTGCCGCCGATGACTGCGCTTATGAAAGCCGCAGCTTCGCCGTAGATGCTCCGGAAGATCTGGATAACGGCCTGCAGGCCCTGGCTGTACAGTTCTCCAAACAGAAGAACGATGTTCTGCTGTATGACCCTGACTTCGCTAAGAACGCCAGAGCAGAACATGTCTGCGACCTGGTAAAGGAAAGCGGTGCAGAAGGCCTGATCGTCTTCATGATGCAGTTCTGCGATCCGGAAGAAATGGAATATCCTGACCTGAAGAAGGCCCTGGATGCCCATCACATCCCTCATGTAAAGATCGGTGTGGACCAAATGACCCGCGACTTCGGGCAAGCCCAGACCGCTCTGGAAGCTTTCGCAGAAAGCCTGTAAGAGAATTGCCAAAGAGGCTGTTGCTTAGGCAGCAGCCTCTTTTTTGGTATAATGGAAAAAACGAAGGAGATATCCCTATGAGTCTTTCTGAGGAATACAACCAAAAAAAGAAAAACAGTCCAGGAGAAGTCCTGCAAGCCATCCAGGATGGGGATTATGTCCTGTCGGCCCAGGCTATGGCGGAGCCGGTGAGCCTGCTGGAGCAGATGCCTTTACTGAAAAAATGGGGCAGGAAGGGCATCACTTATAACTCCTGTATGCCCATAGCGGATCTGCCCTGGTACCATGATCCGGCCATGGGGGAGACCCTGGAACATGTTTCCTGGTTCTTCAGCGCGCCCACTCGGAAAGCCCATGCCGAAGGGCTGTGCAGCTTTTTGCCTGCCGGGTCCACCAGCCTGGTCCGGAAGACCCTCCAGCGGGCGGCGGCCCTGCATCGGCGTCCAGTATTGCTGGCTTCTGCTTCTCCCATGGATTCCCACGGTTATTTTTCCCTTTCCCTCAGTGCGCTCTTCGAACGGGATATCATCGATCGAGGAGCCCTGGTACTGCTGGAAGTGAGCCCCCATTTTCCCCGGACCTGGGGAGATACCCTGCTGCCCATTTCCCAGGTGGCTGCCTTTGTGGAAACGGACCGGAGAGCACCGGTTTCTCCCCTGCCCGGCATGGGTGACCTGGATCGGAAAATAGCGGCCCACGTAGCAGAATTGATCCCGGACGGATCCACCCTCCAGCTGGGGGTGGGACATATCCCCAGCGCTGTGGCGGAAGCCTTGAAGGATCGGAACCATCTGGGCATCCATACCGGCCTGTTCAGCGACAGCCTGATGGATCTGGTCCGGTGCGGAGCCGTGGATAACAGCCGGAAAGGATTCCTGGAAGGGGTTTCCCTCTGTGCCTTTGCCAACGGGTCTCAGGAACTCTATGATTTCCTGGATGATAACCCAGGGGTGGTGTTCCGCCGGGGCACCTTTGCCAACGAACCGAAGATCATTGCCCGGAACCGGAACATGGTATCTCTGAATACGGGGCTGGAAATCGATCTCACCGGCCAGTGTGCCGCTGAAACCATGGGCTTTACCCAGTTTTCTGCAACCGGGGCCCAGACAGAAACGGTCCAGGGGGCTCAGCTTTCCCCAGGTGGGAAATCCATCCTGGCCCTCCATTCGGTCTATTCCATCCGGAATGCCCAGGGGGAAAAGGTCCTGAAATCCAAAATCGTTCCCTATTTCCGGCCCGGGACCATTGTTTCCACCTCTCGGAATGAAATCGACTATGTGGTGACGGAATACGGGGTCGCCTGGCTGCGGGGTACTTCCATTAAAGAACGTGTCAAAGAACTGATTGCTATAGCCCATCCTGCTTTTCGGGAGAAACTTCGGGCAGAAGCCCGGCGCTGTGGAATCGGATAAAAATACAGACCCGGCTGAGCAAAATCAGCACAGGGTCTGTATTTCTTTTTTCAGCAGGCGGATACAGTCACGGATCACCGGGAGCCGGGAATGGCCCCGGGGGACGCAGATGGTCAGCCAAGGGCAGGTCTTTAGGTCTCCTGTGATGAAATAACGGATGGGTTTCTGGACATGGAGGGCCTTGAGATAGGATTCCATGGTGAAGGCGACTCCCAGGCCTTCCGAAGCCAGGCGGACGGAAAGATCGATGCTGTCGGTTTCCTTGATCCGCCCCGGCTGGAAGCCTCGGATCTCCCATAATTTGTTTTCCTGCCAGCGGATCTGCTGGTGGGGATACTGGATATAGAAGTTGTCACCGTTCAGCTCCCGGATGTCCAGATAGGGGAAGGGAAGATCCGGAAGCAGCCTGGCTTTCTGACAGGCTGGATGATCGGGGGGGAGGGCTGCCAGCAGATGCTCTTTTTTCAGCTGGATATTGTCCAGGAGGGGATTGGGTTCTTCCTGGACGCAGAGGATCAGATCCAGGTTGTTTTTCAGCAGGGCCTTTTCCAGGGCCGCATAGTGGCAGTGGAGTGTCGCCAGGTTGATTTCCGGGTGGAGCTGGTGGAACTCGGTGATCAGGGTGGGCATCAGCAGGGCATACAGGATGAGATAGGTACCGATCCGCAGTTCCTGTTTGAGGGGCTGCTGGAGCTGGCCCAGTTTCTGATACATTTCCTGATCCAATTCCAGGATCCGGCGGGCATAGGCGATGACGATCTTTCCTGCTTCGGTGGGGATGACTTCCCGGGCCGTCCGGACAAAGAGCACGGTGCCCAGAGAAGCTTCCAGATTTTTGATGGCGATGCTGAGGGTGGGTTGTGTAACGAACAGTTTTTGGGCAGCCGTATGGTAATTTCCCGTATCCGCCAGTGCGCAGAGATAGCGCAGCTGTTTAAAATTCAAGCTCATGATTCCACCCCCTGATCCATTTTCCCAGTTTGTACCTATTATAACATTTGCTTCCTTGAAATCCTTTGGAAACTTTCTTTGATTGAAAAAATTTATCAGAACATGAAAGAATACAATTGGAATGAATGATTGGTATATTTTACAATAATCCCAAGAGAGCGGGTATGACCCGGCTTTGAATGGGGGAGTATCATGAAAAACGAAAAATTATATCAGGCTTGTGGAAAGGCACTTCCCGCTTATATCGCCAATTGGGAAAAACTGGTCAATGTGGATTGTGGATCCCGGAATGGAAAGGGCATCAATCAGGTGGCGGACCTTTTGTGGAAGGAATTGGAACCGCTGCAGCCTTTTTCCCTGGAAAAGATCCCCATGGAGGATCCCCAGGAAGGCTGCCATCTGCTGGCCGTTTTCAAGGGAAAAGGCAAAGGGAAAGTGATGGCCAGTGCCCATCTGGATACCGTGTTCCCGGAAGGGACCGTGGCGGAACGGCCTTTCCGGATCGAAGGGGACTGGGCCAAAGGACCGGGGGTGGCTGACTGCAAAAGCGGCGTCAACATGATGCTGTTCGCTATGAAGCAGCTGCGGGATCTCCATTTTGAGGATTTTGAACAGATCACCCTGCTGTTCAACGGGGATGAAGAAATCGCTTCTCCCAGCAGCCGGAAGCTGATCGCCCGGCTGGCTCCCCAGCATGACTGCTACCTCTGCTGCGAATCCGGACAGGAAGGGGACGGTCTGGTCCGTTCCCGGAAAGGGTCTAATTTGCTGAAATTGGAAGTCAAGGGCATTGCCTCCCATTCCGGCAATGCTCCGGAAAAAGGCGCCAGTGCCCTGATGGAAATCCTGTACCAGATCCAGCAGATGAAGAAGCTGGAAGCACCGGATCGGGGGACGACTTTGAATTTTACCCTGCTCCAGGCTGGGGAACGGGAAAATATCATACCGGCCCATGCTTCTGCGGCAGCAGACCTTCGGGTGACGGACAGCCGGGAGATCCAACGGGTCCGGAAGGCTGCAGAAGCTTTGGCTGCGCAGCCCTCTATTCCAGGAACGGAAGTAAAAGTGGTCCTGCAGGAAGGCAATCCGCCCTTTTCTCCCAATCCAGGGACGGACCGGCTGATCCAATTGGCCCAGGAAATCTATGGAGAACTGGGCCGGAAACTGGTGGTCCGGTCCGTAGGCGGCGCTTCTGATGCCAACTGGGCTGCCGCTGCAGGTGCTGTAGCCGTGGACTGCTTCGGAGCCGTCAAGGGGGGCAAGAACCATACGCCCCAGGAATGCGCTTCGGTCAGCAGCGTGATTCCTCGGATGTATCTGCTGACCCGGATGTTCATGGAAGCTGGCCGTTGGACTGAAAGGAAGGACTGATCGCATGGAACAGAAGAAAACGGCGCTGCAGCCGGTCAAAAAGATGGAATTCCCCCATACCTTCATCATCATCTTCATCATGATCCTAGTGGGGGTGCTGCTGACCTGGGTGGTCCCTGCCGGGACCTATGATTTCGTCAAGAATGCGGCAGGCAGGAAGGTGGTCAATCCTTCCACTTTCCGCTATATCCAGAATTCCGGGGTGAATCCGCTGCTGGTGCCCCTTTACATCATCAAATCCTTCAGCAAGCGGATCGACCTGATGATGGTGATCTTCATGGCCGGGGCGGCCTTCCACGTGGTGACCAAAACCGGCGCTCTCCAGGCTATCCTGGCCAAAGGTGCCCGGAAATTCTCCAACCGGCTGGAAATCTTCATCCCGGTGCTGACCCTGATCTTCGGCCTGATCTGTACGACCCAAGGCGTGAATACCTTCATTCCCTTTGCACCAGTGATGGTGATGCTGGCCATGGCCATGGGGCTGGATTCCTTGACTGGGGAAGCTATCATGGTCCTGGGCGGGGCCATCGGCTTTTCCACCGGGACTTTCAACATGTTCACCACGGTGGTAGCCCAGAGCATTGCAGAGCTGCCCACTTATTCCGGACTGTGGTACCGGGCGGTGTGTTTTGTGGTGTTCTATATCGTGACCAATATCTATCTGATCCGGTACGCCAAAAAAGTGCAGAAAAATCCGGAAAGCAGTCCCATGTATGATCTGGACCAGTTGATGAAAGACAATTCCGCTGGTATGGACCTAGAAAAAGCCAGCCACCTGACCGGGCGGATGCTCATCCCCCTGGTGCTCCTGATCATTTCCTTTGCAGCCATCATCTATGGTGCCATTGCCCTGAAATGGGGCATGAGCCATATGGCAGCCATTTTCCTGACCTATGCGGTGATTGCAGACTTGGTGATCGGGACCAGCCCCAACGGGGTCTGCAAGGACATCCTGGAAGGCAGCAAGAAGATGCTGGGGGCTACCTTTATCATCGGCATGGCGACGGCCATCAGCAGTGTCATGAATGACGGCCACATCACCTATACCATTGTGCACAGCATGGCGGAAATCCTTAGCGGACTGCCGCCGGTGGTGATTGCTCCTGGCATGGTCCTGGCCAACACCATCATCAATGTGTTCCTGACTTCCGGCAGCGGGCAGGCTGTGGCCGTCATGCCCATCCTGATCCCTCTGGCGGACGTGCTGGGGGTCACCCGGCAGACCACCGTCCTGGCCTTTAATTTCGGGGATGGCTTCTGCAACTATATCCTGCCTACATCCACGGCTCTCATGGGGACCTTGAGCGTCACCAATATCCCCTATGACCGGTGGATGCGCTTTATGTGGAAATTGTTCGTCATCTGGCAGATCACCGGCTGTGTGATGGCTTTCATCGCCCAACTGATCCATCTGGGACCCATGTGACGGTGAGAGTGCAGCATGAAGAGTGCAGAGTAAAGAGTAAAGAGTAAAGAGTGTAGAGAATCAGAGGAGGATGAAATATGCTGGAACAGCAAATTGCCCAGGCCAATGCCTGTGTGGATGAACAGGCTCCCGAACTGACGAAGATGGCGGATACCATTTTCGACCATCCGGAAATCGGCCCCCATGAAGTCTTTGCCAGCAAACTGCTGACGGACTATCTGGAGTCCCACGGCTTTGCCGTGACCCGTGGGGTGGGGGGCCTTGAAACGGCCTTCCGGGCTGTATGGAAAAACGGGGAAGGGGGACCCAATATGGGGCTCCTGTGTGAATATGATGCCCTGCCGGGCATGGGCCATGGATGCGGCCATCAAATGCAGGGACCGGGGATCCTGGGGGCTGCCGTGGCCATCCAGAAAGCCGCCGGAACCCGGCCTTTTACCCTGACGGTCTACGGGACTCCCGGCGAAGAGAACATCAGCGGCAAATACATCATGATCCAGAATGGCTGTACTTTCGAAGAACTGGATGTAGCCCTGATGATGCACGGGGGACCGGCTACCCAGACGGATATCAAATGCCTGGCCAATGCCGAATATGACCTGATCTATCACGGCAAGGCCGCCCATGCCGCCCTGAAGCCGGAAGCCGGCCGGAGCAGCCTGGATGCCATGTGCCTGGCTTTCCATGGGATGGAGTGCCTGCGGGAACATGTGACCGATGATGTACGGCTCCATTACAACATCACCGATGGAGGAGGAACGGCGGCCAATGTGGTGCCCAGCCTGACCAAAGCCCAGGTGATGGTCCGTGCCAATACGGTGAAAGCGGTGAAAGAGCTGATGGTCCGTCTGGAGAAAATCTTCCAGGGCGCGGCCATGATGACGGAGACCACGGTGGAAGCCAAGGTAGGGAAGATCCTGGATAACAAGATCCCCAATCTCCAGCTGAACGATGTGCTGATGAAATATGCCCGGGAGCTCCAGGCCCCTAACTGCCAGCCGCCCCGGCAGCGCACCGGGTCCACGGACTTTGCCAATGTGATGCACCGGGTACCTGGTTCCTGCATCCGGGTGGCCTTCGTACCGGATGGGACCAGTTCCCATTCTCCCGAATTCATTGCTGCCGGGAAAAGCCAGGAGGCCCATCGGGCTGTGGTATTCGGCGCCAAGATCCTGGCGGATACGGTCCTGGAACTGATCGATGATCCGGCAGAATTGGCTTCCATCCAGAAGGAATTCCGGGATCGGCTGGCGGCGGAAGAAAAGTAACTGTGCGAGTGTTACCTGGTTTCACTGTAAACTGAAAATCTGTAACAGATGGTGGAAAAGCTGATTCCGCCATCTGTTTTTTTGGGAGAAGAAAAAATGAGAGAAAGCAGAACGGCATTTTTCAACGGAAAACGTAACGGGCGTATTTCTTGAAAGAACATACTATCTATTGTGTTTTTCTCGTCAATATAAGGAATATACATACTATATATAGGTTGCCGAAATCCATTTTTTGGTGTATCATTACTATCAGCGAAGAGAGAGAACTGAAAAAATCATTTGTACAGTTGCTTCTTTTGTCGTATAATATCAATAGTTATTCTTAGAAGATAATATGTATAAGGAACCCAGGGGAGGAACAGCCATGAAGGTTATCAAACGGGACGGTTCAACGGTCGCATTTGACCGGAATAAAATTGTTACAGCCATATCCAAAGCCAACAAAGCAGTGGAAGAAAAGGAACGGCTGGGACAGGAAGATATCGAGGAGATTGCCTCTTTCGTAGAACATAAAAACAAAAAGAGACTCCTGGTGGAAGATATCCAGGACATGGTGGAAAAGCAGATCATGGTCCGGGGTCATTATGAATTGGCCAAGGCTTATATCATTTATCGGTACAACCGGGCCCTGGTCCGGAAGGCCAACACCACTGACGATTCCATCCTGAGCCTGATCAGCAATAAGAACAAGGATGTAATGGAAGAGAACTCCAACAAGAACGCCGTCATGGTGTCCACCCAGCGTGACCTGATCGCCGGGGAAGTCTCCCGTGACCTGACCCGCCGAGTGGTGCTGCCGGAGAAAATCTCCAAGGCCCATGACCTGGGAGAAATCCACTTCCATGATGCGGATTACTTCATCCAGCCCATGTTCAACTGCTGCCTGGTGAACCTGGGCGACATGCTGGACAACGGAACGGTGATGCATGGCAAGCTGATCGAAAGCCCCAAGAGCTTCCAGGTGGCCTGCACCGTCATGACCCAGATCATCGCTTCCGTGGCTTCCGCCCAGTACGGCGGTCAGTCCGTGGACGTGTCCCACCTGGGCAAATACCTCCGCCGGAGCCGGGAAAAATTCCGCAAACGCCTGATCGAAACCACCCATGGCCAGCTGCCGGAAGAGGAAATGGAAGCCATCCTGGACAGCCGGATGAAGGACGAATTGGCCAGCGGCGTCCAGACCATCCAGTATCAGATCAACACCCTGATGACCACCAACGGACAGTCTCCCTTTGTGACCCTGTTCCTGCACCTGGACCCCAATGACGAATACATCGAAGAAAATGCCCAGATCATTGCAGAAATCCTCCGGCAGCGGCTGGAAGGCATCAAAAACGAAGTGGGCGTCTATGTGACCCCGGCCTTCCCCAAACTGGTCTATGTGCTGGATGAATTCAACTGCCTGAAGGGCGGCAAATATGACTACCTGACCAAACTGGCGGTCCAGTGCTCCATCAAACGGATGTATCCGGATTACATTTCTGCCAAGAAAATGCGGGAAATCTACCAGGGGAACGTGTTCTCCCCCATGGGCTGCCGGTCCTTCCTGTCTCCCTGGAAGGATGAAAAGGGCAACTACAAATTCGAAGGCCGGTTCAACCAGGGGGTTGTGTCCCTGAACCTGCCCCAGATCGGGATCCTGGCCAAAGGGGACGAGGAGAAGTTCTGGAAGCTGCTGGATGAACGGCTGGAACTGTGCTACGAAGCCCTCATGGTCCGGCACAATGCCTTGAAGGGAATTCGCAGCGATGTAAGCCCCATCCACTGGCAGAACGGCGCCATTGCTCGTCTGAAAAAAGGGGAAACCATCGACAAGCTGCTGGAAGGGGGATATTCTACCCTGAGCCTGGGGTACATCGGTCTGTACGAATGCACCAAGGCCATGAAAGGCTGCAGCCACACCACTCCGGAAGGGGAAGAATTCGCCATGCGGGTGATGAAGCGGCTGCGCCAGGCCTGCGATGAATGGAAGGCTAAGACCGGCCTGGGCTTTGCCCTGTACGGGACTCCGGCAGAATCCCTGTGCTACCGGTTCGCCCGGATCGATAAGGAACGGTTCGGCACCATCAAGGATATCACCGACAAGGGATATTACACCAACTCTTACCATGTGGATGTGCGGGAACCCATCGATGCCTTCAGCAAATTCAAGTTCGAAGCCCAGTTCCAGCCTATTTCTTCCGGCGGCTGCATTTCCTATGTAGAGATCCCCAACATGAAGAAGAACCCCACCGCCATCGAAGATGTGGTCCGGTTCATCTACGACAACATCCAGTACGCGGAATTCAACACCAAATCCGACTACTGTCAGGTGTGCGGCTTCGATGGAGAAATCCAGATCAACGACAATCTGGAATGGGAATGCCCCCAGTGCCACAACAAGGATCAGTCTAAGATGAACGTGACCCGGCGGACCTGCGGTTATCTGGGAGAAAACTTCTGGAACGTGGGGAAAACCAAAGAAATCAAATCCAGAGTGCTACATCTGTAAGGGGGCTTTTCGTTGAATTACGCAACCATCAAAAAATGTGACGTGGCCAACGGCCCTGGGGTACGGGTTTCCCTGTACGTCAGCGGCTGTACCCACCACTGCAAAGGCTGTTTCAACCAGGAAACCTGGGATTTCGCCTTCGGCAAGCCCTTTACCCAGGCCCAGCTGCAGGAAATCCTGGAAGACCTGGAACCGGAGTACATCCGGGGGTTCTCTCTCCTGGGGGGCGAACCTTTCGAACCGGCTAACCAAGAAGTGCTGGTGGGGGTGCTGCGGCACATCCGGGAGCGGTATCCGAAAAAGACCATCTGGTGCTACAGCGGCTATCTTTTTGACCACGACATGCTGGCCGGGAAGCTGGGAGATCCGGCCATTACCCGGGAAATGCTGGGGTATCTGGATGTGCTGGTGGACGGGGAATTTGTGGAAAGCAAAAAGAACTTGAACCTGCGCTTCAAAGGCAGCGAGAACCAGCGGATCATCAATGTGCCCAAGTCCTTGGAAACCGGGACCATTGTCCTGTGGGACGGAGAAGAATATGCGTGAATGAAAAAGGGGGGTGTTGCACGTTGCGTGCAATACCCCCCTTTGGGACAATGCCGCTGCAATATTGTCAGAAAAATACTTTCAGGGTATACTGGGCAAAAGAAAGAATAAAGGCAGAGGGGTGGAGGCTGTGGGAAAAACGCTAGGCAGAGCAATCTGGAATATGGTCTTTGCTGCTTTCCTGCTCTGGCTGGCTGCAGCCGGGATCGGACGGCTGTTTTTTGCCGAGAGATTCCGTCAGGATGCAAAAATGATGAAACAGGCGGTAATGGAACTGCCTGTCTGCAGCCAGTATGGGTCGGCACCTCCTTATCTGCTCCATACCAAAGGACTCCTCTCTCAAAAATTCGCAGTGACTTTGGTCATCCCTGCTGCCCAGGAAGCAGCTCAGGACATGATTCAAAACAGTCTTTTGGAAAACGGCTGGGAAGTAAAGAAGACCAATCAGCGGAATGGGGGAGTAAAAGGAACTAAGGGAGAATATGTGCTGACGGCGGAAGCTGCAACAAAATCCCACCGCTGGATCGTCATTATAGGAAAAAACGACTTGGTAAGCAGGCTGAACTTATAAAAACGCACTATGATGAAGGTTTCAACATCCGGATCGGGAATACAAAATCCTGCTGGCCCCAGATCAGCCGTATTTGGATGATGATCAGGCCCTTTTCCAGAGGTTGGCCGGGACTGTTGATGAACTGATTGTATTTGTGAGTCCATTGCTTCCCGTATTCTATCTGTTGGAACAGCATACCTGTCAAACCGCAGAATGGTATATTTTTACCAATCAGGCAACTAGCGACAAGACGGAAGAAGTCAAAAACGCAGTACGAAAGACATTTCATGCATTCGGGTATCAGGAGATAACTTATCAGGAAGCCAGCCGGATTATTCCCGCCGTTTGTACAGAATTGAAAAATACGGGACAAGCCTCTGTATTTGACTGTCTATTTGAGGACGGGGTAACAATCTGTCCTGATTTTTATAAAAAAGTAAAGAGGCGAATCAAATAGAATAAATGTGGTCGTGAGATTACGGCGGGCATAAGGAGACAAACTGATCCATATGAAAAAAGCTGCGGGGATAGTCATAGGAGTCATTTCAATCTGGCTATTGGTTTCTTCTCTGTATTTTTATGACGGAAGCCGCTACGAAATCAGCAAATATGAAGGCAAATATTGGCTCCATGATGATGTGAGAGCATTTACCATTGAAAAGGACGGACAATCGCTGCAATGGGACAGAAGATACATTTACAGTTATGGGAAAAGCGGATTTGTCATCATTGATAAAAAAGACAACACGCTGAGAGTCCTGTTTGATAGGAAAACGGACGAGTTTCAAAAAAATAGCATGACAACTCAGGAAAAAAGATTTCCAGAGTATCTTCAGATTATCAGTTCTTCCGATATGAATGAAAGGGAAAAGAATATTTATCATACGCTGCAGAACACCTCTGGAACCTATGAATGGTAAAATATAAAAAGGGCGTCCTGCTTCCCCTACGTCGTCGACCTCGAAGCAGCGATAAAAAATTTTTGACCCCATTTCTGAACAACTATACGGCGATGAAGGTTTCACCGAGAACTTGTTGACACATACCCCTTGCAGCTCCCCGTTTTCAAATCCCTATAAAAATGGTAGAATGAAACCATTACTACAAAATCATTCTGATGGATTCCATCGGAGCGGGAGGGGATTTGAATGGACGTATTGAACCTGACGGAAGATGCTCTGGAAGCAAAATGTGTGGAATGGCGCCGGTGGTTCCATGAACACCCGGAAGTCAGCACGGAAGAAAAGAAGACTTCGGAGAAGATCTTCACGATCCTAAAAGATTTAGGACTGGATCCGGTACGAGGCACAGACCATTATGGTGTGGCTGCCACCCTCAAAGGCGGGAAACCGGGGCCTATGGTGGCCCTCCGGGCCGATATCGATGCCCTTTCCGTGAAAGAAGCCACCGGACTTCCCTACGCTTCGCAGAATCCTGGCGTCATGCATGCCTGCGGCCATGATATCCATATCACCACTCTGCTGGAAACCATCCTGCGGCTGCTCCGCCGGAAAGAAGAAATCCAGGGCAGTGTGCGGATCCTGTTCCAGCCTTCGGAAGAACTGTCCCCTACCGGTGGGGCCCGGTACATGATGAAAGATGGGTTCCTCCAAGACGTGAAGGCCATTTTCGGGCTCCATGTGTGGCCCAGCTTCGTCTGTGGGAAAATCGGCGTCAAGGCAGGTGCCATGATGGCCGGTTCCGACCGGATCAAAGTGGTGATCAAAGGGAAGACGGCCCATGCAGGCCATCCCCAGGAAGGCATCGATGCCATCATGGCAGCGGCGGATTTCCTCCAGCAGATCAGCCATATCGTCAGCCGCCGGATCAGTCCCCTGGCTACGGCTACCATCAATATCGGCACCATCCGGGGCGGGTCCCGGTACAATGTAGTGCCCGATGAAGTGACCCTGGAAGGGACCATCCGGACCCTGGACGAAGAAAACCGGAAAAGGATCCCGGAATTCATCCAGGACATCCTGGATGGCCTGAAAAAATCTGCCGGTGTGGACTGCGAATTCAATTACTATTATGGGTATCCCGTCCTGGACAACTGGCCCGTCCCGGCACAGCTGGTGAGAGATACGGCCAGAAAAGTCCTGGGGGATGAAGGGCTGGTTTCCCAGGTGGTCCCGGATTTGACCGCCGAAGATTTCGGCTTCTACCTGCAGGAAATCCCTGGAGCTTTCCTGTGGCTGGGCTGCGGCACAGAAGGGGAACCCATCCATGGACTCCATGATGCCCGGATGTGCCCCAATGAGAATGCCCTGGTGGTCGGTTCCAAACTCATGAGCCAGGTAGTGATCGATGCCCTGGCTGCCTTGGAGCAGGGGGCGGATTTCAGCAAGAGAGAATGAAGGAGAAAAGTTATGAAAATGGCATTTATCGGTGACAGCCTGGTAAGCTGCACCAATGAGACACTGGCCAATACCTGGTACGATATTGCGTCAAAGAAAATGGGCTTTGAAGTGGTGAACAACGCTGCCGGGGGCAAACTGACCCTGGTCATGTGGGGCATGTTCAAGATGGATGTGGTGGATGAAAAGGCTGATGGAGTCTTCCTGTGCTGCGGCATGAACGACATCCTCCTGGATGAACCTATGAGCTCCATCAAAGAAAATATCTCCGGAACCCTGGACAAGGCACGGGATGCAGGGCTGCCCATCGTGATCCTGGGGATCCCGCCTTTGACGCGGATCGAAAGTACAGAAAAGGGCTGGCAGCTGCCCAGTGAATTTGAAAAGCACAATGCGGCCCTCCGGGAATACCGTCAATGGCTCCAGGAAGAAGCAGAACGCCGGAACCTGCCGGTGCTGGACTATGAAAAAGTCCTCAGTGAGGCGGAAGAAAAGACCGGCCGGAGCATGTTCCAGGATGGCCTCCATCCCAACAAGGAAGGGTACCAGGCGGTGGCGGAAGCCTTTGAAGGAGTGCTGAAAGCCGCCCTCCAGGAGAAGGCATGAAGCTGGAACACAACCAGCCGGTGATCATGACCCGGTCCGTGATGCTTTCCATGGCCAATTCCGCAGGGCACCTTTTCGGCGGTACCCTCATGGGCTGGATGGACGAAGTGAGCGGGATCACCGCCCACCGGTTCGCATGGACCCGGGTGACTACGGCTGCTGTAAAAGGCATGAACTTTTACGTGCCCATTCCCTACGGCACGGTCCTTCAGCTGGAAGGCCGGGTGACGCGGGTGGGGAACACCTCCATGGAGGTGGAAGTGGTGGCCTGGCTGGAACCGGAACAGGAAGAGCAGGAGCCCGTCCGGGCGGCGGATGCCCTGTTTGTGTACGTATCCCTGGACGAAAACCGGAAACCGAAAAAAATCCAGCGCTCTCTTTGAGACGCTGGATTTTCTGTATCAGGAAAGGAAGCAAACCATGATCTATTATTTTTCCACTACTGGCAATTCCCTGGCCCTGGCCCAGAAACTGGCCGCCGCCCTGGGGGACGGGGTCTGTTCTGTCACCCGGACAAAGGAAAAGAACCTGGAAGGACCGGCTGTTGGCCTGGTGTTCCCGGTGTACTACGGGGATGTGCCTGCCAATGTTCAGGAGTTTGTCCGCAGCCACGCTTTCCCGGAGGACGCTTATGTGTATGCCCTGGCTACCTGCGGCTCCACTTGGGGCCGGACCTTCCGGACCCTTCAGCAGCTGCTGGGAGAAAAGGGCTGCCGGCTTGCCTGGAGCCGGGCAGTACCGCTTATCGCAAACAGCACCATCTGCATGAAGTCCCATATCGGGTATGACCTGAAAAAACTGGACAAAGAGGATGCCGTAGTCCGAGAAGCGGTGGAAGCAGTGAAAAAACGGAAGAAAGACCATTCCCAGGAACAGGATTCCCTGCTGGCCCAGTTTTCCGCCACCTGGCTGGGGAGAAAAATCGGGAACTGGTATCTGGATGTGCAGGTGGCTCCAGACCGATGTGTCCGCTGTGGGGAATGCGTAAGACTGTGCCCCATTGATAACATCCATCTGGGGGAAAAATCAGCGGTGATGGGGGATCATTGCCTCCACTGCCTGGCCTGTCTCCACGGCTGTCCCCATCAGGCCATCACCGTCCGGGGCCGGGTGGTCCTGAAAGAAGATCAGTACCGGCATCCGGGAGTGACAGTGCAGGAGTTGGAACGGTAAAAAAATCTATCTGCTGCATGTCCTCGATGAAGACTTGCAAAGATTGGCGCCTTCGGGCGCTTTTTTTTGTTGTGATGACAACTTTGCTGCTTTTCTCAGGAAACAGAAGCAGATAAGGCCACAAATCCCATTGATCCTGAAAATGTTGCCGAGCTTTTTTTTCAGCATATTGCGCAAAAGAAAAACAGCATCCCAGAGAGGAGAGGCTCAGCTCTAATACAGTTTCTAAGTCGTGAAAAGAATAAAGGATATAGGGAGTCAATCCCAATTCATGAAAAATGCTATCACTATTATTTTGAATGGTAGAACGGACCATTTGGATCATGGGAGCGGAGGCCAAGAAGTGACGGCGTTCTTCCATAGGAAGCTGGTGGAACGGTATTTTCAAATTGGCAGGATGACTGCTATGAGAAGGCATTAAAGAAGGGAGATATCGAGCTGCTAAAGTATGGGGGACTACAAGACTGAAAGGATCAGTGTAAAGAAACCAATCCTGCAACCCAGGATTTTTGGGACGGGCAGTAGCAATCATGGCATCCAGATTATCATCCTGGAGTTGTTCTAATAAAGAAGTATATCCGTCTACAGAAAAAGAAAGTTCAATCTGAGGATAATGGCAACGGAAAATCGGCAGAAAGACAGGCAGTAATAATCTGGCTCGTGTAGGTGTGATACCTATAGTCAGGTGGCCCCTGAGTTCATGAGAAATTTCATCTAACTGATTTGTCAGCGTTGTTTCCATCTTTAGCACTTGACGAGCAAATTTCTCCATATAAAAACCTGCTTCTGTGAGATGCATGCAGGGTTCTCGTTCAAATAAACGGGTATGGTATTCTTCCTCCAGTCGGCGGATGACACCGCTAAGAGTATGTTGAGAAATAAAAAGTTTTCTGGCAGCTTTTGTCATGTTTTTTTCTTCTGCTACCATAAGAAAATAGCGTAAGTTCCGTAAATTCATGATAATCTCCTGCTCAAAGCACTTTTCCTGTTGAAAATGACAATTTATAACTGTTTTACGTTGTTATTATAAAATGATATGCTGAAAACAACAAGAAACTGAAAAATGAGAAAAAAGGAGAAGGAAAAATGGGAAAAGAGTGGATAGGAAAAGTAGGATTTCGATTTTGCCAAGATATCCATAGGCCTGATCAGGCATTGCTAAAAGAAATCCGAAAATACAGCACATGCAATCTGGCAGATGGTTCTCTTGGTGCTTACGTTTTAGACTCTGGAATAAAACCTTTTGGTGTACCACAGAAAATTGTAGGTCCAGTAATTACAGTGGAGGTAAATGCTGGTGATAATCTCATGCTTCACAAAGCTATGGCTCTGGCTCATCCAGGGGATATTTTGATGGTACAGATACGGGGAAGCCGAGAATTTTCTGTCTGTGGCGGATTGATGTTGCGAAGGATGAAAGCGTTGGGAATCCAAGGAATCATTGTAGATGGATGTGTGCGTGATCTGGCTGAGTTGAAGAATGTGGGGTTGGCAGTGTATGCACGCGGATTGGTACCTGTTGGAGCAGGGAAAAGCGGGCCGGGACAAATTAATTTTCCCATTGCTTGCGGCGGTATTGCAGTGCTTCCCGGATATCTTGCAGCAGCTGATATGAACGGAATCATTTGTTTTCCGCCAGAAGATGCAGCAGAAATTATTCAAGGAGCAGAGGCAAAACTTAGAAGAGAAGAAGAAGCCCTACAGCAGATTAAAAATGGAATTTTACTTAAAGATGAAATCGATAGAGTTCTCCATGCTAAAGAAATTCTATAAAAGAAAGGATGTAAATCATGGGTGTATTAGAAAGGGCACGGTCTGGGCTGTGCAGCTTTGGCCTTAATCTATCTATCATGGATCCCGTGCTGTTGGAAATCGCTAAAGCAGCCGGATATGATTTTGTTCGTCTGGATTGTGAACATATATTGTTTGATGACAGAACAGTTTCCGAAATGCTTCGAATTGGACGACTGTTAGATTTGGATGTGCAAGTAAGAGTACCAGATTTAACTCGGGTTACAGCATTATTGGACAATGGGGCACAGGGCATTATGGCACCCCACATTGAGAGTAGAGAGGAAGTGTGGGAAGCAGAAAAAGCAGTGAAATATCCACCGAAAGGGGAGCGGGGACTCACTGGAGCAGCCCGTGTCCTAGGATATGGTCGTCAGGATGTGGCAGCTTATCAAAAGCAAGCCAATAGGGAAATCGCTCTGATTGTCCAAATTGAGAGCAGAAAAGGCTTGGAAAATATTGAAGAAATCTTGCAGCAGCCTGGACTGGATATGGTGGCTACCGGGCGTAATGATCTTTCACAATCATTAGGGATACCAGGAAAAAAGAATGATCCATCTGTTCTCGAGGCAGAAAATTTTATCATCCGCAAGACTCTGGAATATGGAAAAATCCCCACCATTCTCTGTAAAAGTAAAAAACGGTTTCAAGAACTTTATGACAAAGGGGTACGATGTTTCACCATTGCAAGAGATGATCTTTTGTTGAAAAAAGCGGCAGAAAATCAGCTGACTGTGATGAAGGAGATCTTTAAATGACTATTGGAATCGGGATTTGGGCATTTTTAGCCTATATTGGATTTATTTTATTTTGGAATTTGATAGTTAAACGAAAACTTGCGGAAGCTATGATGTTTGCCTGGCTGATTATTTGCTTATTCCATGGATTTGCTGCACCTGATGCTCTTTGGAAATCATTCCTGGCCGGTACACGCACATCTTCCTGTCTATCCCCCATTTTATTTGTAGGGATGGCTGCACTTATGGAAGAAACACAAATTATTGGACGGTTAATCGATATTTTAAATTCTCTTTTGGGAAGATTGAAAGGTGGTCCTGCCTATATTTCTGTTTTAGTCAGTGCATTGATGGGATTGATTTCCGGTTCTACGGCAGCCAATGCGGCTACCGTAGGCAGCATCACCATTCCATGGATGATGGAAACCGGGTGGGGGAAGGATCAGGCAGCCATTATGAACTCTGGAAATGCTGGATTGGGAGTTTCTCTGCCTCCCAGTACTTCTATGTTTCTGATGCTGGGATTTGCTGATGTGGCGGCTTATGTAACTACGGGGGAAGTCTATTTGACCGTGCTTACAACAGGCTGTTATGGAATATTGTACCGGCTGCTGGTTACTCATTTCTATATTCGGAAATATCATATTGAAGCTCTGGCAAAGGAGCAGGTTCCTTCGTTTCGAAAAACCATACAAGAAAAGTGGAGTTCCTTGATTATTTTTATAGGAGTAATGATTCCGTTACTCTTGACCACCGGACCGGTATCCGTTTTTTTAAAAAAGAGCACTTTTGGTACAAGAGGCACTAAAGCCATTGACATTATCATTTGGGTACCGGTATTGATTATCTTGGGAGTTTTATTTGAAGGCAGAAAGTATTTACCGAAAAGTAAAACCGGATGGACTAAATTTTGTGGAACACTGTCTAAGAAATTTTTTAATGTGGCCCCAATTATTATGTTTGCAATGTGCGGATCCGAAGCCTTGAGTTCTATTGGATTTGGCAGGGATGTATCCATTTTTATGGGGGAACTTGGGTTATCACGGGTGCTGACGATAGTGTTAGTCGCAGTTCTCGTAGAATGTGTGGTAGGTCCGTTAAATGCGTCAGCAGCTACTATGGCATTGGGTCCAGTGTGTTTCTTATGCTTGAAAAATGTTGGTGTACCGCCTGCGGTAGCAGTTGCTGTATTTTTGATGCTGGTATCCAATCAAGGTGCCATTCCGCCTAGCTCTTCCGCCATTTATATTTCATGCGGAATCTCTGGCAGCGATGTGACAGAGACTTTTTCTACGTTGCTGTGCCATTATGCCATACCCATTGCTTGTATCGCAGTCTTGATTGCCTTGGGAATATTACCAGTATTCATGTAAGAAAAGAGGCCGCTATGCAAAAAATCTATTCATTGCTAGACATTTGTTTTTATATTTTTTTTACTTTGACGTTTGGCTGTGCTGCATTTATAGTACTGGGACAGGCGGTTGCTGTAGTGACTATGAATACAGAGTTGGCTGTTTGGTGTAAAAAATTAATTGTTTTAAATGCTCGTTTGGGGGCGGGTGTATCTGTCACTACATTGGTGATGGGTTATATCCGTGGGTGGATGAGCGGCAAAAAGAAAGGGAAGGGATAACTTTTCTTTTTTTAGATATTCCCCAGATACAGCAGGAGATTTTGGACAATTATACAGCAGACATGGTTAAATATGCTTCCCCGTCGGAAACAGCAAAAATCCGGGCCTGCTATCAGTCTCTTCCTGTGCAGCTGGCGGGTGGGGGCTAACATCTATGGCGTGGAAGTAAAAAAAGAAGAGCATATCCGTTCCCGGAGTCTGGATGTATTCCGGGAACAGGAAAAACCGACCGGTGCGATCCGGTTTTCCTTGAAGAATTTTGGATTTAAAAACGGAATGTGGTCCGTTCCGCTGTATGTTGCGTTTTGTCTGCCAGCAGGATTGTAACTGAAAGGATGCTGCCATATTATAAAAAGCACCACAGGATTTTTTTCCTGGGTGCTTTTTTCGTTCTGCAAGATTATTTTGCCTGGCTTATCCTATCTTTTCTGCCCTTTCCGGCGGCACTCCAGAAAATCCAAGCCAAAAATAGAAATGCCAAAGCTAGCCATTTGATGAGTACCTCCCCGCCCTGTTTGGCGAACAGGTCGTCGTAGCCTTTCAGGTAGATGGCTAGGATGACCAGGGGCAGGCCGTAGGTGTAATACAGTTTCCATCGGTCAGCCAGGTTCCGGCCGGCTCCCTGGTTCACTTCATCCAGGAAGTTTTCCCAGCCCCAGCCGTTTTTCCGGGTGCAGAACAGCACAAAGGTCAGACCTCCCAGGGGCAATAGGTTGTTGGAGACGATAAAGTCTTCCAGATCCATGATGCCGCTTCCTGGCCCTAAGGGCTGGAAGCCGCTCCACAGGTTGAAGCCCAGGACGCAGGGGATGCTGCCTAGGGCGATGAGCCCGAATACGAACCAGGCGGCTTTGGGCCGATCCCAGCCCAGCAGTTCCCGGAAGCAGGCGATGATGCTTTCCATGACCGCAATCACCGTGGACAGAGCGGCGAAGGACAGGAACACAAAGAACAGGCTGCCCCAGATCCGGCCTCCAGGCATCAGGGTGAACAGATTGGGGATGGTAAGGAAAATCAGGGAAGGGCCGGCATCCGGCTGGATCCCGTAGGCGAAACAGGCGGGGATGATGATGAAGCCGCTCATCAGGGCCACAAAAGTGTCCAGAGCGGTGATGGTCAAGGCTTCTCCCGGCAGGCTCCGTTTTTTGTCCATATAGGAGGCGAAAATCATCATGGCCCCGTTGCCGGCGCTGAGAGTGAAAAAGGCCTGGCTCATGGCGGCGTAGATCACATTCCCCCAGCCTAGTTTTTCCAGAGAAGCGAAATTGGGTACCAGGTAGAATTCAATCCCTTTCTCCGCTCCCGGCAGGAACAGGGAATGGACGGCCAGGATGATCATCAGGAGCAGCAGGGCGCTCATCATCACTTTGGTGATCCGTTCGATGCCTTTTTCCAGTCCCATATAGCAGACCAAGAAGCCCAGGAGGCAGGACAGAAAGGTCCAGAAGCCCATAGATAGGGGCTGAGCCAGCATCTTTTGGAAGGTGGTCTGGATGAAGGCCGGGGACTGGCCCACGAAGGTCCCTTTCAGATGGAGCCAGCAGTAATCCAGCATCCACCCGGTAACAGTGGTGTAGTACAGCATCAGCAGGAAGACCCCGGCTATGCCGATATATTTCAATGAGGGCCAGCGGCTGCCAGCGGGAGCCAATCTATCAAAGCATCGGGCCACACTCTGGCGGCTGCTCCGGCCTAGGGCGAACTCACACAGGAGCACGGGGATCCCTAGGATCAGCAGGAAAATCAGGTACAGGAGAATGAAAGCGGCACCTCCGTACTGGCCGCACAGGTAGGGGAATTTCCATACATTGCCGATGCCGATGGCGCAGCCGGCACTGACCAGGATGAACCCCAAACGGGACTGGAAGGAATCACGGGTGCTTTGCTGTTCTGACATAAGACTACCTCACTTCTATGCTACAAATGTATAATCTGTTACGATTTTACAATAAATATCTGAATCTTGCAACGGAACCTGCATAAAAAACAACCGGTAGAAACTTCCGGATAAAGATCGAATGCTTTTTATGAAGTATTGGAGACAATACGGCAGAAAAGTGAATCCTTTTTGAGTTAGGTTGACATAAAGATAAATTGTGTTGTATTATGAACAATATTTTTCCCTATGGAAATAATAAATTTATCTTTTGAAGGAGATGGACTGTTGGTATGTCATCTTTGAAATTGGACGGCTTTCGTCCTTTCGGACTGAGCTGGCCTCTGTGTCTTGGCTTCATCCTGATCGTATTTGCCGGGGTTGTGACCGGTTCTTTGAGCACCGACTTGGCCGGAGGCTTTGCCTTCATGCTGGCTCTGGGCATCGTGTGCAATGAAATCGGGGAACGGATCCCTGTGTGGAACTCTTACATTGGCGGGGGTCTGGTCCTGGCTTTTGTGGCTTCTGCTTACCTGTTCACCAACAAGTACATTCCCGCTGCCTATGAAGACAGTGTCCGGATGATCATGGATAAGGCGGATTTCCTCAGCTTCTTCATTGTGTTCCTGATCTGCGGATCTGTGCTGGGACTGGAAAAGAAACTGCTCCTCCGGTCTTTTGCCGGATACCTGCCGGCCATTTTCGGGGGCCTCATCGGGGCTTCCATCCTGGGGATTGCCGGGGGCCTGCTCTTTGGGGTCTCTCCTAAACTGGTGCTGCTGAATTATGTGCTGCCCATTATGGGGGGCGGCAACGGGGCCGGCGCTGTGCCTTTGTCCCAGATCTATGAAAGCGTCACCGGGGACAAGGCGGCCAACTATTATACCTTTGCCATTGCCGTACTGACCATTGCCAATATCTTTGCCATCCTTACCGCGGCCCTCCTGGACCAGGTGGGGAAACGGAAGCCTTCTTGGACCGGTGACGGCAGCAGCTTGATCCGTGCTGGGATTGAAATGGATGCGGAAAAAGAAGACCGGATCCCTTCCATCAAGGAAATGGGCGGAGCCTTTTTCCTGGGGGTTGGGCTTTATGCTGCCGGCAACCTGTTGGGCAAAGCCCTGCTGCCTACGGTGTTCGGGGTAGAGATCCATCCTTTCGCTTGGATGATCATCCTGGTCACCATCCTGGCCATGCTGGGTGTGGTGCCCCAGGAAACCAAAGCAGCGGCCAAACGGCTGACTTCTTTCATGAGCTCCTGCCTGGTGCTGATCATCATGGTAGGGGTCGGAGCCGATACGGACCTGAATGAACTGGCCAATGCCATCACCTTGAGCAATGTGGTCATGGCATTCCTGATCGTGGTGGGGGCCATCCTGGGCTCCGCTGTGGTGGGTCAGCTGGTGGGCTTCTATCCCATCGACTCCGCCATTACCGCCGGTCTGTGCATGGCCAACCGGGGCGGCAGCGGAGACCTGGCTGTACTGGGGGCTTCCCACCGGATGGGCCTCATCGCCTACGCTCAGCTTTCCTCCCGTCTGGGTGGCGGCATCGTATTGATTTTGGGGTCCCTGCTGTTCGGAACGTTTGGGAAATAAAAGGGGGCCTGTTGACAGCTGACAAAAATGGCTGCACCCATTGGTTTTGGGTGCAGCCATTTTTTTTATTTCTTCCTGGACGCTGTGTAGAATATGAATCCCAAAAACAGCGCTGCCAGGGCCAGCCACTTAGCCAGGACCTCCGGTCCCTGTTTGCTGAACATGTCATAATATCCTTTTAGGTAGATGGTGATGATCAGCAGAGGCAAGATATACAGCAGATAGCTGTGGAGAGAAGCCGGCAGGTTCCGGCCTTCTCCGTCGTTGGCTTCCGCCAGGAAGTTTTTCCAGCCCCAGCCGTTCTTTTTGGTGCAGAACAGCACAAAGGCCAGGCTCCCCAGAGGCAGCAGGTTGTTGGAGACGATGAAGTCTTCCAGATCCAGCACAGAAGACCCGGGGCCCAGAGGCTGGAAGCTGCTCCACAGATTGAAGCCCAGGACGCAGGGGATGCTCAGGAGCACAATGGCCAGCCCATTGACGGCCACGCTCTTTTTCCGGCTCCAGCCGTACAGGTTCATGCCAAAGGCAATGATGTTCTCAAATACGGCAATTACCGTGGAAAGAGCTGCAAAGGAAAGGAACACGAAGAACAGCATGCCCCAGAAGCGGCCTCCCGGCATCTGGACGAACAGGTTGGGGATGGTGAGGAAGATCAGGGAAGGTCCAGCATCCGGCTGGATCCCGAAGGCAAAACAGGCGGGGATGATGATGAAACCGGCCATGAGGGCCACAAAGGTATCCAGAGCCGTAATGGTGGCCGCTTCCCCGGAAAGGCTCCGGCCATGGGGCAAGTAGGCCCCGAAGATCAGCATGGCACCGATACCGATGGAAAGGGTGAAGAAAGCCTGGCTCATGGCGGCATAGATCACGTTTCCCCAGCCCAGCTGGTTCAGGGAAGAAAAATTGGGGACCAGGTAGAACCGGATGCCTTTTTCAGCACCCTCCAGGAACAGGGAATGCCCAGCCAGGACGATCATCAGGAGCAGCAGAGCACTCATCATCCATTTGGTGATCCGTTCCACGCCGTTTTGGATGCCCAGATAGCATACGGCAAAGCCCAGGAGGCAGGTCAGGACCATCCAGAACAGGAGGGTCAGGGGATCCTGGAGCATGGCACCGAAAGTAGCGGTGATGAATTGGGTGGAGGCGTTCACAAAAGTGCCCTTGATGTGGAGCCAGCAATAGTAGAGCATCCAGCCTGTGACCGTGGTGTAGTACATCATCAGCATGTAGCAGCCGACGATGCTGATGGATTTGAACCAGTGCCAGCGGGTGCCCAGAGGTTCCAGGACTTCAAAGCTCTTGGCGGCACTGCAGCGGCTGCCCCGGCCGATGGCAAATTCACAGACCATTACCGGGATCCCCATGATCAGCAGAAAGATCAGGTAGATCAGGATAAAGGCGGCGCCGCCGAACTGACCGCAGAGATAGGGGAATTTCCACACATTCCCGATGCCGATGGCGCAGCCGGCGCTGACCAGGATGAAACCCAGCCGGGAACTGAAAGATTCTGTAGATACAGATTTCTCAGACACAAAAACACCTCATTTCAAAATGTGACAATTCAGTGATTTCTATTGTATTATAGTCTGGAAAAAGTTGCAAGAAAATTGTAGGGCCCCTGACCGTGGCTGTTGCACTGCAACAGCCCTACCTCGCCTTCGGTTGGATCATGGGCGGAGTCTGGGCCTTGACCTTGGGACCGGTGGGTATGGGGCCCTGGGGCTGGGTCGGCTGGGGCAGGGGAGCGGCGGTTTGTTTGTTCATGGGCGGGGCCTGTTTCTGTCCGGCTTGGGGGAGAGTCCGCTTCGGTGCCGCCGTTTTGGGCCTGGTTTTCTGCTGGTCCATGATCCGGTTCCGTTCCTGGGCCGCTTTTTCCTCCGCCCGTCTGGCGGATAGGCTGTGCCAGAAAAAGAGCCCGGCAGCCAGTACGGCGATCAGGATGATGGACAGGAGACGCTGGGGAGAGAAACGGGGTCTTCCCTTTGAAGAAGAGGCTGCAGCAGGGCGCTTTCCCTCCGGGAAGCCCGTCAGCCATTTCATGAGTCTGCGAAGCATGGCAAAAATCCTTCCTTATAGAAAAAGTACCGCCCGACTGAGCAGCCCGGCCGGCAGAATCTATTGTACATTTCTTGGGGGGAAAAAACAATGGAAGAAGGCTGGAGCCGGGAATCAGAAGTCCTAAGAAAGAATCCGTCTGGCGGAAGGATCCTCGTAAACGAATGACATGGCAATCTTGTCAGAGAGATACCCTTACGGTATACTGGTATCCAGCAATGAACATGCAATGCAGTATCGTTTTCCAGAAAAGGAATCAAAGATATTTTATCGGAGTTTCGCCGCAGACGGTGTAGGGGCTCGCCGCAGGCAAGCCCTTCCCGGCCTCCCGGAAGGCAGCTATGAAAAAATCCTGCCCCTGCAGCTTTTTTAAGGAATCAGCGTCAGGGTCAAAGAATGGTACAGATGGCGGGCCTCCGGTTGTGCAGCCCCTACGGGTCCGAACTGCACATCTTAAAAATGTGTCTGCCAATTTATCCTAAGATCATGAACATCGTCAGGGGGAAAAAGTGGTGGAAGAAGGTGCATCCATTGATCGTTGATGAACTGCAAAATAAGGAAACCCACAATGCGAATTCTATAACATATGCATCATTGGCGGTCATCCCGTTGAGGATGCTTCAGTATGACTCATTGATGGAATATTACTTTCGTGAACCGGAACATATTTACCTAAAAAATCAAAAAGGAGAAACGATTAGCTTCGAACAGATATTTCGGGTCCTTCAATATAAAACCAATCAATCGGTGAAATTCTGGACGATATACGGAGATGAGAGAGAAGGAAAGAAACTGAATCGGATCATTCTCAGAAAGGGAAAATGGGATGTAAAAGCGCAGATATCCCAATTGCAGCAAACAAAAGGATTGGGACTGCCAAAGGTAAAATTAGCCCTCCATGTTTGCAGTCAGCATGAAAAAGAAAAAATAACCCAAAAACTGAAAAAGGCAGACAGAAAGACCTTTGATGGGATCCAGTTTGTCAAACCCGATGATTTCAATTTATGCAGTCATGAAGAATTTCATAGGAAATTGGATTGGGGAGCGGTAACGGTAATCTATAACAAGCAGAAAAAGATAAAAGGAACCAAAGAAATCCATCAAGTCACGGATTGCATCAATCAAATCATGGAGGGATCCCTATATGTAGCAGGCGAAGATATTGTGCTGGACTATACTTTTCCAATTGAACAATATATGAATAATGTATTGCATTCTTGAACAACAGATTTTTTTGCCTTCTGGGCGGCCGGGACGGGCTTCTCACGGGAAGCCCCTACACCGTTGGTGTCAAAGCCTTAACAGGAAATCATAGAAACGAGATTTTCGATTGATTCATTTCTATGACCGTTGCATCCATAGTCCGACATCAACGTGATAGCTGCGCGTCGTTTTCATAGTCAAGACCTCTGGCGTGAGACGGTGGGTGTGAGACTGTGTTATAATAGGAAATCATTGTAAAGCTATCACTGACAAAGGAAGGAACCTATGGCTAAAAAATATTTTTTCTTTGACATCGATCGGACCCTGGGGCTGGGAATCACTGGGCAGGTGCCGGAAGACACCCAGTATTGTGTGGATGAACTCCAGCGGCAGGGGCATTTTGTAGCTCTGGCCACGGGCCGGCTCCAGTGTGATGCGGCGGCTTTTGCGGCCAAGCATGGCATCCGTTCCATGGTGGCCGACGGGGGCAACAGCCTGACCGTGGATGGAAAGATCCTGGAAATGGAAGGTCTGCCCCTGGCACCGGCTAAGGCCCTGCTCCGGGAACTGACGGAACGGAACCAGCCTTGGTCCGTGGTGCTGGACAACACCCTGGACCGGTATACCCCTTATGCGGACTATCCCCGGGAAGATCCGGGGAATTACATGAACACCAAAGTCCAGCCGGTGGACATCGGCAGCCTGGACCAGGTGTACAAAATCATGTACGTCCGGGAACAGCCGGGTACGGAACCGGCGGACCGGCGGCAGCTGCCCCATCTGCCCTTCATCGACAACACCTGGCTGGTGGAACCGGTGGACAAAGGGGCCGGCATCGAAAAGCTCATGGGCCTTATGGGAGCGGATCCAAAGGATGCAGTGGTGTTCGGAGACGGGCTCAACGACATCACCATGTTCCGGAAGCCTTTTTTCGGTGTGGCCATGGGGAACGCCCGGCCGGTGATCAAAGAACGGGCGGACTACATCACCGACGACAACGACAAGGGAGGCATCCTCAATGCCTGCCGGAAGTTCGGGTGGATAAGAGATTAGTGCAGAGTGCAAAGGAAAGAGGGAAGAGAAGTAAGATGAAGATTTGGAAAATCGTGACAGGGGTGCTGGTGTTCAGCCAGATTTCTCTGGGGATGGCCTTGGCGGCGGCCCCGTCCCTTGATAAAATCGTCAAACCTTCCAAGGGCTATGTGTGGCGGCTGGATGCGGCCAACAAACTCCGGCTGCCCCGGTCCTGGCGGGTGGATGCCGCCAACCGGATGAGCGGCAGCGGCCAGCCTTCCATCCTGAATCTGGCGGCGCTGACCCAGGAACTGCAGAAACAGGGCATCCAGCCCAAACAGGTGATCCTGGTGGACCTGCGCCAGGAGGACCATGGATACCTGAACGGCACGGCGGTAAGCTGGTACGGGGACAATAATTGGGCCAATGTGGGAAAATCCGATGCCGCCATCCGGAAGGAGGAAGCCCGGCGGCTGGAAAAGGAAGAAAACCGGGAAACACCCTACTACCATCTGGACAAAAAGAAAAAGCCCCATTACAAGGGAACGGAAAAAGTCCAGGCGGCTCTGACGGAACAGCAGGCAGCGGCTCTGTTCGGCCTGGGCTATGCCCGGTTTGCCAGTACGGATCATACCTGGCCGGAACCGGCAGAAGTGGACGCCTTCCTCCAGTGGCAGAAGTCCCTGCCGGGAGATGCCTGGATCCATTTCCATTGTCAGGCCGGGAAGGGACGGACCACCGCCTACATGATCATGCGGGATATCTGGCTCAACGGGCAGCAGGACAGCCTGGAAACCATCTGCGCCCGGCAGCATGCCCTGGGGGGACAGGACGTGCTCCACATGACCCATAAGGAAGGGTGGCGCCAGACCATCGACGACCACAAAATCTACCGGCTGAAGCAGTTCTATACTTATGTAAAAGAACTCCAACAGGGAAAAATCACCCAAAGCTGGACGGATTATCTGAAAGAGAATCCCTAAAAAAGGGGCTGCTGACTGTCGGCCGCTGACAATCTTTGAGGAACTTATAACCTGCAGGTTACAGGCTGTTGCCAGAAGGAAACTTCTGGAGCGGCCTGTTTTCTTTTATAATGGGGCCAAAAGAAATCCTAAAGGAAAGGAAAGCAAATCATGGAACATGTTGTACTGAACAATGGGGTGGTCATGCCCCTGGAAGGGTTCGGGGTCTTCCAGATCCCGGATCCGGCGGAATGTGAAGAAGTGACCTGGGGAGCCCTTAAAGCCGGCTATCGGCTGATCGATACGGCAGCCGCCTATGGCAATGAAGAAGCGGTGGGCCGTGCCATCCGGAAAAGCGGCATCCCCCGGGAGGAAATCTTTGTCACTTCCAAACTGTGGGTGCAGGATTACGGCTATGAAAAGGGCAAAGCCGGCCTGGAACAATCCCTGGAAAAACTGGGGCTGGATTATTTGGACCTGTATCTGCTCCACCAGCCGGTGGGAGATGTGCTGGGATCCTGGAAAGCACTGGAAGAAGCCTATCAGGATGGAAAAATCCGGGCCATCGGGGTGGCCAACTTCTATCCGGCTCCCCTGGCGGATTTCTGTGAAACCGTGGAAATCCTGCCGGCGGTGGACCAGGTGGAACTCCATCCCTTCTTTGCCCAGCCCAAAGCCCTGGAAAACATGAAAGCCTATGGGGTGCAGCCCCAGGCCTGGGGACCGCTGGCTGAAGGAAAGCACAATATCTTCACCCATCCGGTGCTGACAGCCATTGGCCAAAAATACGGCAAGACAGCGGCCCAGGTGGCTCTTCGCTGGAATGTCCAGCGGGGGGGGTCCATCATCCCAAAATCCGTCCATTGTGACCGGATCAAACAGAATCTGGACATCTGGGATTTCCAGCTGACCGAAGAGGATATGGCCCAGATTGGAACCCTGGATCTTGGACACAGCGAAATCGTGGACCACGGGGATCCGGCCTTTATCCAGATGCTCCACCATTGGAAGATCCACTCCTGAAAAATATGGCAGAAAGGAGGACGGGAACATGTTCTTTTCCAAAGAAGAAAAAGGAGCCCTTCAGGCCTATACCTTGAAAGTGTGCAGCCTTATCGTACTGCTGCTGACCCTGTCCGCCAAAAAATTCTGTTGAAAATAAAGGGAGAAGTTACTACCGGATAGAATAAGTTCTATAGAAACTCTATAGAGGGGGATGATTCCCGTGCCCAATCCGTTGTACAATCCCCAGCTTCTCACCTTTCTGAAGGTGGCGGAAGCTGGCAGCTTCAATAAAGCGGCGGAAGACCTTCATATTTCTCCTCCTGCGGTGATCAAGCAGATCAATTTGCTGGAGGCGGCCCTGGATCTGCGGCTGTTCAGCCGGTCCCACCGGGGACTGGAACTGACCACGGCTGGGGAATCCTTGCTCCAGGATGCCCGGTATCTGATCCAGTACTGCCAGGATTCCGTCCAGCGGGCCCAGTCTGCCCGGCAGAAGGAGCAGAAGGTGATCCGGCTGGGGACCAGTCCCATGACTCCGGTGGATTTCCTGCTGGATCTGTGGCCCAAGCTCCAACAGGTCAGTGCGGATATCCAGTTCCACCTGATCCCCTATGACAATACCATTGAAAGTGCCCGGGAAATCCTGAAGAACCTGGGCCAGAACATCGATGTGGTGGCCGGGGTATTTGATGAAGGGATGTTCCATCTCCATGAATATTGTACCGGGCTGGCCATCCAGAAGCAGCCCATGGAAATCTATATGCCAGTGAACCATCCTCTGACGAAAAAATCCAACCTAACCTGGAAGGATCTGGAGGGAGAGACACTCTGTGTAATCCAGGCCGGATGGAGCAACCAGATGGACAAGCTCCGGGCGGAGATCACTCTCCGACATCCTGGAGTGAAAATGCGGGACTTTCCCTTTTTCAATCTGGAAATCTTCAATGCCTGCGTCAACCAGGGCTGGCTGCTGGTGGGATTTCCCATCTGGGAAAACAGCCACCCGCTCCTGACCAGCCGCACCATGGACTGGGACTACGCCATGGATTACGGAATCCTGTACAATCCAATTCCTTCAAAACCGGTCCAATATTTCCTGAAAGCCCTGAAAAAGGTGCTGGATCTGTCGGAGTGAAAGGGGCTGCTGCACATGCAACAGCCCCTTTTTTCATTCACACTCCAGCAGCACCTGGAGCAGTTCTTCTCGGGTGAATTTCTTCGGGCAGCCTCCGGTGAGGATGGTGGTGTCTGCAATGGCCTTCAGATCCGTGTCTTCCGGGATTCCCAGTTCCCGGAAGCTGGTGGGAAGACCGATTTCCTTGATAAAGGCGGTCAGCTGGTCCACAAAGGCACTGGCCAGTTCTTCCTGGGACTTGCCTGCCGGCTCCACACCCCATACGTTCACGGCCAGCCGGGCAAACTGTCCGGCGGCTTCCGGCAGATAGTGGCGGTACAGCGCCGGATGGAGCACGGCCAGGCCTCTCCCATGATTGCAGTTGGTGTAAGCCCCCAGCTGGTGTTCCAGCATATGGCACTGGAAGTCTCCGGTCTTGCCAATCTTCAGGATACCGTTTTCTCCCATAGCAGCCGCCCAAAGAAGTTCGCTGCGGATCTGAGTATCCTGGGGATCCTGGAGGGTCTTCCGGATGTTCCGGATGATGTTCCGCTGACAGGCTTCGTTGATCTCATCAGAAAGATTTACCTCCCGGGGAGAACCCAGATAGGTTTCCATACAGTGGCTCAGGGAATCAAAGGCACCGGAAATCACCTGTCCCAGGGGCATGGTCAAGGTATAGGACGGATCCAGGATGGCGAAATCATAGAAAGCGCCCCAAAGTGGAGATTTGCTCTTTTTGGCTTCGTGGGTGATCACGGCCCCGTTGTTCATTTCAGCCCCGGTGCCAAAAGCAGTGACCACAGCCCCCATGGGCAGGAATTTCCCAGGCTGCTGGTGCTGGGCATACTCATACTCCCAGATATCCTCCTCCAGCAGGGCTTGGGCGGAAATGATTTTGCAGCAGTCCAGGACGGATCCGCCGCCTACGGCCAGGATAAAGTCGATTTTCTGTTCCCGGGCCAGACGGGCGCCTTCCTGGACCTTTTCGTAGGTGGGATTGGACATGATCCCGGAAAAATCGAAGACGGTTTTGCCGGCGTTTTTCAAGAGATCCGTCAGTTCTTCATAAACGCCGTTTCGTTTGATGGAACCGCCCCCATAGGCCAGCAGCACATTGGGGCCCACTTTGGCCAGTTCCGCCGGCAGGTTGGCAGGGGCGGCTCCTTTCCCAAAATAGGTTTTGACAGGGTAGCTGTAAGTAAATGCTTCCATGAGAATACTTCCTTCCTTTTGACCGGCAGCAGAACTGCCGGTGTTTTTTTGATTATCCTTTACTGTACGCTCCGGCAGCAACTACCGGTCAAGGACTTTTTTGAGAAATACCAGGACTTTTTTCTGGTGAGAACCCAAAGGCTTCTGCCCGTTAAACAGAGGAAAACTTCTGGAAATCCAGGATTTCCGTATAATGGAAACTGCGTTGGGGTGATGCTCCCCGGCTTCCCGGATCGATTACTGAAATCGGGGACAGGGAAAAAAATAAAAAAAGCTCTTGACCGGTAGTACATACCGGATGGTACATTGGATACAACCTTTAAAGGCAACAGCCAAAGAACATTCTGCAGAACAAGGGAGTGACTGTCGATGTATACCATGAAATAGGCCTGTGAAGCTACGGGTCTTCCTTATGAAACCCTGAAATTCTACTGCAATGAGGGACTGATCCCCCATGTGAAACGGGACCGGCTGAACCGGCGGATCTTCAGCGAACACGATGTGGCCTGGATCAAAAGCCTGAAATGCCTGAAGGGCTGCGGACTCAGCATCCAGGAAATGCGGGAGTATCTGCAAATGTGCCTCCAGGGACCGGCATCCATTCCCAAACGGAAAAAAATGCTGAAGGAAAAAAGGAAAAATCTGGAGGAAAAGATCCAGGAAATCCAGGAATCCATTGCCTACATTGACTGGAAAGAAACGTTCTATGATGATGTGCTGTCGGGGAAAAAGCCCTATGTAAGCAACCTGCTGCCGGAATATGCAGAGGACAGTGAAAAATAAAGAAAAGACAAAAAGGAGGAAACTATGATGTTCTTCAGAAAGAAAATGGTGTTGACGGCTTTGCTGGCCATGGCTCTGGGGGTAACATCCCTGGCTTCTGCGGCTGCGGTGGACCGACCGGCGCCCAATCCCTACGGACTGGTGTACCGGGGAGCCGTTACGAAAAATGAAGCAGGCAAGGTGAACATCCATCCTGTCCATTACAACCTGAATGGGAACCAGATTGCGGCCAATGTGTATACCCCGGCCGGTTATACCAAAGACGGGAAGTACGCAGCCATCGTGGTGGCCCATCCCAACGGGGGCGTGAAGGAACAGGTAGCCGGACTGTACGCCCAGCGGCTGGCGGAAAACGGGTATGTGACCATTGCTGCGGACGCCACCTTCCAGGGGGCTTCCGGCGGGGAACCCCGGCACAAGGATGTGCCTTACTTTCGGACGGAAGACATCCATGGTATGGTGGACTTCATTTCCCAGTATCCCGGAGTGGATAAGACCCAGATTGGGGCCCTGGGCATCTGCGGCGGAGGCGGTTACACCCTGAATGCGGCCAAATCGGACAAACGGATGAAGGCTGTGGCCACCATCAGCATGTTCAACAGCGGCCGGGTCCGCCGGGAAGGGTTCTTGGACGGCCAGAAGGATACCGTGCAGCAGCGTCTGAAGGCGGCTTCCGATGCCCGGCAGACCGCTTTGGAAACCGGGAAGGAACCCATTTCCGGCCATCTGGACTTTGATTCCATTACGGAAGAAAGCCTGAAGAAGATTCCCACGGACCTGTATCGGGAAGGGATGGTCTATTATGGACAGACCCACCGCCACCCCAATTCCACTTTTGACTATACCACCAGCAGCCTGACGGAACTGATGGCCTGGGATGCCACCGATCAGATCGACCTGATCAACGTGCCCCTGCTGATGATTGCCGGCAGCAAGGCGGACACCTTGTACATGACCCAGGATGCCTTCCAAAAAGCCACCGGGACCCAGGACAAGGAACTGTTTGAAATCCCTGGAGCCACCCACATCCAGACCTATTATGTGCCCAGCTATGTGAACCAGGCCGTGAACAAACTGGTGGGCTTCTATGGACGGACTCTCTGAGGAGACAGGGGAAGAGAAAGGAAAAACAGCATGAGAAAGTTTTTTTTCGGGATGTTCCTGGCCATAGGGCTGCTGACCTTTGCTGGAGGGTGTCTGGGCAGTGCAGCTGCCCGGGAACTGCCGGTCCCTCCTGAATCGGCTCAGGTGGAGCAGGCCCTGAAAGGGGTACCGGGAGCTATCTTCCCAGTCGGGAATTACAATGCCGCCAACAAGGACCATTTTACCGGTCCCAGTTATGCAGCGGCTCTGGCTGCCAGCACCCTGGACGGATACAGCCGGGCAGAGGAGGCCCGGAAGACTTACTCCCAGATGATGGGCAAACAGGCAACGGGACTGGAAAAGACGGACCCAGAATTGGATGGCCTGATGAAGAAATACATTTACGGGGACATTGCTCGGCAGGCCAAACTATCCTCCCGGGATCAGCATCTGATTACCCTGGCGGTGCTGGTGACCCAGCAGAACCAAAGCCTTTTGGGAAAAAATGTCCAGGGGGCCCTCCAGGATGGGGTGAAGCCCATTGAAATCCGGGAAACCATGTATCAGCTGGCTCCCTACATCGGCTTCGGCCGAGTAGCGGATGCCATGGAAACGGTGAACGGGGTGTTTCGGAAGAATGGAGTGGCCCTGCCTCTCCCAGCCGACGGGACCACCACGGATGCCGACCGGTTCGAAAAAGGACTGGCTTTCCAGGTAGGGACCTATGGAGAACGGATCAACCAGATGCGGGCCAATACCCCGGAAGAACAGAAACATCTACAGGATGATCTGTCCGCCTTCTGCTTCGGGGACATCTACACCCGGAAGAACCTGGACCTGAAGACCCGGGAAATGATCACCGTGGCGGCCATAGGCACCATGGGTACTGGGGAACCCCAGTTCACTTCTCACGTGAGAGGTCTCTTGGCTGCCGGAGCCACCCGGGAAGAAGCCATCGGCGTCATTACCGTGATGAATCCCTATATCGGATTTCCCCGGACCCTGAACTGTCTGAAGAATGCCAATGGGGTGTTTAGTGGTAAATAAAAGAGGCTGTGAAGAAAATCGATTTCTTCACAGCCTCTTTTGGTCGCGGGTCGCGAGCCGTGAGCCGCGGCCCGTGACCGGGGTGTGAATCTTTTCACACCCCTTTTTTAGTCTTCCTTCTTCAAAAATCCAGGAGTGGTCAGATACCGGTCTCCGTTGTCCGGCAGCAGCACCACCAGGGTCTTTCCCTTGTTTTCCGGCCGTTTGGCCACTTCTACGGCAGCATACAGGGCAGCCCCGCCGGAAATCCCGATCAGGAACCCTTCATGATGGATGAAGTCCCGTGCAGTTTCGTAGGCTTGGTCCGTAGTGGAAGTGAGGATCTCATCGTAAATCTTGGTGTTCAGGGTCTTGGGCAGGAAGTTGGTGCCGATGCCCTGGATCTTGTGGGGACCGGGTTTGCCCTGGCTCAGCAGAGGAGAATCCGCCGGTTCCACAGCCACCACTTTTACGGAAGGTTTCTTTTCCTTCAAATATTCCCCAACACCGGTCAGGGTACCGCCGGTACCCACACCGGCTACGAAAATATCCACAGCACCGTCGGTGTCTTCATAGATTTCCGGGCCCGTAGTGGCTTTGTGGGCTGCCGGGTTGGCCGGGTTGTCGAACTGTTCCGGGATGAAGCTGCCGGGGATGGAGGCGGCCAGTTCCTTGGATTTTTCCACAGAACCGGCAATGCCTTTCTTGGCTTCCGTCAGCACCACTTCAGCACCGTAGGCGGCAATCATGTTCCGCCGTTCAATGGACATGGTTTCCGGCATTACCATAATGGCCCGGTAGCCTTTCATGGCTGCTACAGCTGCCAGGCCAATGCCCGTGTTGCCGCTGGTGGGCTCGATGATGACGCCGCCTTTTTTCAGCACGCCCCGTTTTTCCGCATCTTCGATCATGGCCTTGGCAATCCGGTCCTTGGCGGAGCCAGCCGGGTTGAAGCTTTCCAGCTTCACCAGCAGACGGGCCTGGAGGTTCTTGTCCGCTCCGAACTTCACCGGTTCCAGCAGAGGGGTATGGCCAATCAGATCCAATACACTTGTATAAATTTTAGACATAATGATCTCTCCTTTGATTCCATAAATTTAAAGTCTGTCAATCAACAGCTGCTTTCTCAACTTGCTCTCCAGGGAACTTCAACATCGGGGTCCCTGGGGCTTTTTCCACCAATTTTGCGGCAAAGTGAAAACCTCCTTTTCCAAGGAAAATACTAGGATATCCGTCTCGAAAAAAAGTACCGGAGCACTTTTTTTCGGAAGTTGGCTGAATGATCAGCGGAAATTGACAACCTGTTTCAGGGCTGGGCCTTCCTGCTGGGCCCGCAGGTCGCTGACCTGCCGTTTTAGCAGGGCTACTTGCTTTTCCAGGGCGGCGATCTGGTCTTCGATAGGGTCCGGCAGCCGGTTGTGGTTCAGGTCCACATCCCGTTCGGAATGGGCCGGGGCCACCCGCACGCCTTTCCGGGCTACCACATGGCCTGGGATGCCTACCACAGTGGCATAGGGAGGGACTTCTTTCAGCACTACGCTGCCAGCACCGATCTTGGCTCCTTCTCCCACCGTAAAAGAACCCAGGACTTTGGCACCGCAGGCCACCACCACATAGTCTCCGATGGTGGGGTGCCGCTTCCCTTTTTCTTTTCCGGTGCCGCCCAGGGTCACTCCCTGGTAAAGGGAAACATTATTGCCGATGATGGTGGTTTCCCCGATGACAATGCCGGAACCATGATCGATGAAGAGTCCTTCCCCAATCTGAGCACCGGGATGGATCTCGATACCAGTCAGGAGCCGGGCCAGAGTGGAAATGAGCCGAGCCGTGACGAACCAGGATCTTTGATAAAAGAAATGGGAAATCCGATAGGCCCAGATGGCGTGGAGTCCGGAATAGCAAAGCAGGACTTCCAGGGTATTCTTTACGGCCGGATCCCGTTGTTTGATGACTCGGATATCATTGCGCATGGATGCAAACATAAGTCTTTCCTCCCCTTTGGACACAAAAAAAGACCGCCTCCTCACAGAGGCGATCTTCTCGCGGTTCCACTCTGATTGCAGCTGGATCCCAGCTGCCACTCATACCGATAACGGCGGCTCCCCGGAAGACCCTACTTTTTGTTCAGGCCTTCGGCTCCCAAAGGCATTCCATCTCCTCAAGCTTCGGCGCAAACTTTCAGCCGGTGATTCGCGCTCTCTGTGCCACTTTTTGAAGTGTACTTGTTTTGGTCATTGCCTTACGATTTTCAACGTTGCCTGTATAGTAATCTTTTTCGATACACTTGTCAAGAGGAATTTTTAAAAAATTTAAAGTCCGGGGATTGCAGGGAGATACGGCGGATGGTATCATAAGGCTTACATGAAGAAAGAGGGATTGTTTTATGGACGGAAAGCAAAAGGGGACGGAAAGGTCCCAGAACCGCAGAAGAAAGGGAATCATGCTGGGAGTCTGTACCTTGGTCTTTTTAGGGGTGCTGCTTACGGGCTGTTTTGCCCTGGGTTATAAAGGGGTGGGGGCGCCGGGTCCCACCGTGCCGGTAAAGAAGCCGGCAGCCAATCAGACGGATACGATGAAAAAAGATGCCTCCGGACTGCCGGAACAGAAGGAAACTCCGGTAGAAAGCCTCCAAAAAAAGCATGAAAATCCTCAGCAGACCGCACCCCAGCCTGCAGCAGTGCAGCCTCTGGAACCGGGAAAGAAATATTCCATCCTGATCGATAAAAGTGATCATAAACTGTATGTGAAGGACGGAGATACAGTAGTCCGGACCTGGGGCTGTGCTATCGGGAAAGGTGGCCTGGGCCAGAAGGAACGGCGGGGAGACAATATGACGCCTGTAGGGACTTTTGCCATCGACGAAATCGATGATGCTTCCGGCTGGACCCATGATTTCGGAGACGGCAACGGAGAGATCCAGGGAGCGTACGGGCCTTGGTTCCTGAGCCTGGATACGGAAGACCTGAGCCAGGGCAATTGGGACGGTATCGGGATCCACGGGACCCATGATCCAGCTTCTATTGGCACGGATGCTTCGGAAGGCTGCGTCCGTTTGGACAACAGCCATCTCCGGGAACTGGAAAAGGTGGCCTATGTGGGGATGCCGGTGACTATCCAAGATTAAAAAAAGATATTCATTGGCTGTCCATCTGCAAAGACACAATGATCCTTCCAAGTCCGTAAAGTTTTACTGACTTGGAATGGATTTTATTTTTTTGTTTGAAGCAGGGACGCGTAAGGGAAATGTAAAATATTTAATAACTATTATTGAAAAGGCAAAAATCAACGCTGTATCCAGCTTTTTGAAAAATAAAAAATAGTTGACAAAAACCATTTAAAAAGCTATATTAATTATAGTAATCATTATCAAAAAGTGTAATTAAAATGAGGGAACGGAGGTGTTGATTACGTTAACTGCTGCAGAACTGGCGAAATTGCTCCGGGACAACGGCTGCAAAGTAACGCCTCAGAGACTGGCTGTCTATGATATGCTGGCCCATACAACGGAACATCCTACGGCAGAGATGATCTATAACAAAGTGAAGGAGAAATATCCTACCATGAGCTTTGCGACGGTCTATAAATCCGTGGAAATCTTCAGCAAGCTGCATGTGATCCAGGTGCTGAACACCGGGGAAGACAGCTTCCGGTATGATGCAAACGTGATGGAGCATCCGCATATCCGCTGCATGAAATGCGGGAAGGTCTGTGATGTGCCCCATCTGGATGCCAAAGCCATTGAGGATATGGTGGCAAAGGAAACGGGCTTCACTGTCCAGGGCCATCAGTTTTACTTCTATGGCTTATGTGCGGACTGCCAGCCTGAGAAGAACTGAATTTCAGAGGAAAAAATGCCGGACTCCTGAGAGTTCGGTGTTTTTTTACATTTCTTTCAGGGTTTTTGCTATAATAGTAAGTATAATAGCGGGGTATGAGAAGGGCACCCCGACATTTTTGTATAGAACGGTGTTGCCATGACGATGACTGATTTTGAAGTGGATGTACTGGCCAGCGGGAGCAAGGGGAATTCCACCCTGATCCGGGCCGGCCAGACGGCGATCCTGATCGATGCAGGGATTTCTTGCCGGCGGATTGTCCAGGGACTGAAGGATTGTGGCTTGGAACCGGAGGACCTCAGCGGGGTATTCCTGACCCATGAACACCGGGACCATATTGCCGGATTGGATGTATTTGCCCGGCATTACAGTACGGTCCCGATCTTTGCCAATGAAAGGACTTGGGCCCAGCTCCCTGTAAGACGGCTGCTGCCCCGGCCTCAGGTGCGGGTGATTCCCCGGAGCTGCAGCATGGGGAACCTGCGGATCGAACCGTTCCGGATCCCTCATGACGCAGCCGATCCGGTGGGGTATGAAATCTTCCATGGAGACGAAAAATGCACCTATCTGACGGACTGCGGGATCATCACAAAAACCGTGGAACTGGCGGCAGAAGGTGCAGCGGTCATGGTCCTGGAAGCCAATCATGATGAGGACATGCTGCGCCACGGTCCTTATCCACCGGCCCTGCAGAAGCGGATCTTGGGGAAAGAAGGCCATTTGTCCAACCGGACGGCGGGACAGTTCCTCACTTCCCTGGCGGAACCGCCGGCAGAAGTGTTCCTGGCCCATCTCAGTGAAAAGAACAATACGCCGGATATTGCGTACCAGACTGTGCGGGATGTACTCCGGGAGTGTCCCCGTACCAGGGAAATCCAGCTGTATGTAGCCCAGCAGCAGGAAATGGTCAGCAATGTCCGCTGAAGAGGAGTGGAATCATGAAACATACCATTACGAAGAAAACCTTGAGCATGCTGGTGGCTCTTTCTCTCAGCGCCAGCTTCCTGACGGCTGGGTGCGGCCTGGCCAGCAACAAGCCAGCCAGTAAGACCGAAACGAAGCCGGCTGTATCCACCCAGGAACAGCAGACCAAGAAAGCTGAAGCCAGCATGAGTGCGGCCCGGAATACCCCCATCGTCCAGGCTGCCAAGAAAGTGGGACCGGCTGTGGTAGGGATCACCAACAAGGCACTGGTCCGGGATTATTTCAATCGGACCCAGCTGGTGGAACAGGGCAGCGGATCCGGGGTCATCTACAGCAAGGATGGCCTCATTGCCACCAACAACCATGTGGTGGCTGGGGCCCAGGAAATCGTGGTGAGCCTGCCTGACGGAAAGACTTACAACGGGAAGGTGCTGGGGACGGACCCCAATACGGATCTGGCGGTGGTGAAAATCGATGCGGATGAGGAACTGCCGGTGGCGGAATTCGGGGATTCTGACTCCCTGATGGTGGGCGAACCGGCCATTGCCATCGGGAACCCGCTGGGCATGGAATTTCGGGGCAGTGTGACCGCAGGGGTCATCAGCGCCCTGAACCGTTCCCTGGATATGGGAGAACGGCGCTTCCGGCTGATCCAGACCGACGCCGCCATCAATCCGGGGAATTCCGGCGGGGCCTTGGTGAATGCGGACGGCCAGGTCATCGGCATCAACAGCGCTAAAATCGCCGCTTCCGGCGTGGAGGGCATCGGATTTGCCATTCCTATCAATGAAGCCAAGCCCATCTTGAAGGAATTGGCGGAAAAAGGACGGGTGGTCCGTCCCTATCTGGGGGTCAGCCTGTTGGATCAAACCCTGGCGCAGCGTCTGGGCTTTGATCTGGACCTGAGAGGAGGGCTGTTCGTCGTAAAGATGTTTCAAGACGGCCCTGCATATCGTGGAGGCATTCGGCCAAATGATATTATCGTTAAGTTCAATGGTGCTAAGGTGGATTCTGTAGCCGCCCTGCGGGACGCTTTGGGCAAATGCCAGGTGGGGCAGCAGGTGCCTGTGACCATCCTCCGGGGGGACGAAGAGGTCAATAAGATCGTGACCCTGACGGAAATGCCCCAGCAGAACAGCCAGCAATGATTCGGATCACGCTGGCCTGCGCAGGCAAACTGAAAGAAAATTATCTCCGGGAGGCGGAACAGGAGTTCACCAAACGGCTGGGGGCCTACTGCCAGCTGGAAACCCGCTGCATCCCGGAGGAGAAGATGCCGGAGAATCCGTCTCCGGCGGTGAAGGAACAGGTGCTGGAGAAGGAAACGGAACGGATCTTGAAACTGATCCCAGAACACAGTTTTGTGGTCCTCCTGGACCTTCGGGGGAAGGAAATCTCGTCTCCCCAGCTGGCGGAAAAAATGGAACAGTGGATGGTGGAAGGGGTCAGCCATCTGACCTTTGTGATCGGGGGACCTTTTGGCTACACGGATGCCCTGCGGAAGCGGGCAGATTTCCGGTGGAGCTTCTCACCCCTCACCTTCACCCACCAGATGATCCGGATCTTGCTTTTGGAGCAGATCTACCGGGCCTTCAAGATCATGCGGAAAGAAAAATACCATCACTGAAAAAGACCGGACTGGAACCTGCAGGTTGTGCGGAACCCGAGAGGGACCAGCCCGGCTTTTTGGAAAAAAGCGGATAGCGGGAGTACTCCCGGTTATCCAGTAAGGGGAGAGAAAAAATGGAAAAGGCAAAAGTGTATTTTACGGATTTTCGCTGTCCGGTGGGCACCAGCGCCCTGGACAAGCTCCAGCGGCTGTGTAAGGCGGCCCATATGGGAGATATCGACTTCCAGGGGAAATTCACGGCCATCAAGATGCATTTCGGGGAACTGGGGAACTTGGCTACCATCCGGCCTCAGTATGTAAAAGCTGTAGCAGACCTGGTAAAAGAATGGGGCGGCAAACCCTTCCTTACCGACTGCAACACCCTGTATCCCGGCAGCCGGAAGAACGCTCTGGATCATCTGGATTGTGCAGCCCTCAATGGGTACAACACCATTACCACTGGGTGCCAGGTGATCATCGGGGATGGACTGCGGGGCACTGATGAAGTGGAAGTACCGGTTCCCGGCGGGGAGTACATCCAGAAGGCCAAAATCGGCCGCGCCGTCATGGATGCGGATGTATTCATCAGCCTGGCCCATTTCAAAGGCCATGAAGCCACTGGGTTCGGCGGAGCGGTGAAGAACGTGGGCATGGGCTGCGGCAGCCGGGCCGGGAAGATGGAACAGCATTCTTCCGGGAAACCCAAGGTGGATGAAAAGCTTTGCCGGGGCTGTGGCCGCTGTGCCAAAGAATGCGGCAGTGACGCCATTTCTTACATTGATCACAAAGCCCACATCGATGAAGAAAAATGCGCCGGCTGCGGCCGCTGCATCGGTGCCTGTGGGTTCGATGCCATCCAGAGCGTCCAGTGGGATGCCAACGAGTTGTTGGACCGGAAAATGGCGGAATATGCCTTGGCAGTGGTCCATGGCCGTCCCTGCTTCTACATCAATATGGTGATGGACATTTCTCCCAACTGTGACTGCCACGGGGAAAACGACGCTCCCATCCTGCCCAATATCGGTATGTTCGCTTCCTTTGATCCCATCGCCCTGGACCAGGCCTGCGCCGATGCCTGCCAGAAGGCACAGCCTTTGCCTAACAGCCAGCTGGCGGACCATCTGGCCCGGAAGGGCTGGGAATGCCATCACGATCATTTCCTAGACAGTAATCCCCGGGTAGACTGGGCCACTACCTTGGAACACGGAGAAAAGATCGGGCTGGGGACAAGAGCGTATGAATTGGTGAAATTGAAGTAAGAAAAGGGGGTGGAACAGATGGCACTTTTTGCGTTGGGGGATCTCCATCTGGCTTTTCAGCGGCCGGAGAAATCCATGGACGCCATGGGGCCCATCTGGGTCCGCCACGAAGAAAAAATCTGGAAAAACTGCCAGGATCTGATCAAACCGGAGGACACCCTGGTGCTGGTAGGGGATCATTCCTGGGGCCGGAAATTGTTCCAGTGCCGGGAGGATCTGGCTTTCATCGCCCGTCTTCCAGGCCGGAAGATCCTCGTCCGGGGAAATCATGATATGTTCTGGGAAGCCCAGAAAACAGATGTGCTGAATACGGAATATGCCGGGAAACTGTTCTTCCTCCAGAATAATTTTGCGGCTTATGGAGAGTATGCCCTGGTAGGGACCAAAGGCTTCACTTTCGAAGGGCCTTTCCTGATCAACCGTTTTACCGGAGAAGTGTTGAGCTGGGACCAGGATGCGGAAAAACATGCTCAGAAACTGGTACGGCGGGAAGCCATCCGGTTGGAAGATTCTTTCCGGCAGGCTTGGGAAGCGGGTTACCGGAAGTTCTTGGTGTTCCTTCACTATCCGCCCACCAATATCCTGGAAGAGGACAGCGTCTTTACCCGGATGGCGGAGAAATACGGAGCGGAACAGGTGATCTATGCCCACTGCCATGGGAAGAATCAGTTCCAGGACAGTATCCTGGGTTTCCACAATGGAATCCGGTATCGGCTGGTCTCTGGAGACTACCTGGACTTCCGACCGGAAAAAATCTTGGATTGAAAACTGTTTTTAAGAGGAAAACAAAAAATGGGGATGTGAAAATATGAAGGATCATTTTTTCATATCCCCGTTTTTTATACTTCTAATGGCAAAAATAATTTGCAATATTAAATTTACTATTGCTTTTCAGTTGCCGTGAATTTGGATATAGTAGGATTGTAAACAAAAAGATAAAATTTGCGGAGCGCGCAGCAAATTTTACTGAATACAATAAGGAATCTGGTAATGGAACAAGGAGGAGGACATATGCAGAAACAGGCACTGGAAGGTGTGCGGGTACTGGATATCGCCACGGTCATTGCTGCTCCCTGGGCAGCAGGGCTTTTGGCAGATTTTGGGGCAGAAGTCATTAAAGTGGAAATGACGGGACGGGGAGATGCGTTCCGGGCCATGGGGCCTTTGAAGGATGGGAAGAGCATCCGCTGGCCCAGTATGGGAAGAAATAAAAAAAGCGTGACCTTGGATTTCCACTACGAAGAAGGGAAACAGCTTTTCCTGGATTTGGTCAAAAAAAGCGACGTGGTCATTGAAAATTTCAAGACAGGGACCCTTGAAAAATGGGGGATCGGTGTGGAGAAAATGCGGGAAGTCAACCCGGATATCATCGTGACCCATGTAACAGGCTACGGCCAGACCGGACCCTACAGAAAATTGGCCGGGTTGGGAACCCCGCTGCAGGCATTTTCCGGTTACACCTATATGCAGGGATATCCGGACCGCCCCCCTGTAAGCCCTCCTTTTGCCCTGGCAGATTATGTGGCCGGCCTTTATGCGGCGTTCGGGACCATGATGGCTCTGTATCATCGGGATGTCCTGAAAGGAAAAGCCCAGGAAATCGATGTGAGCCTGTATGAAGGGATTTTCCGCATGGAAGAAGCTATGGTTGCCGAATATGATCTGATGGGCAAGATCAGACAGCGCAGTCCCATGCCCAGCGGAGCCTCCTGCCCCATTGGGACCTTTGAAACGGGAGACAACAAATATGTCATCATCGTCTGCAGCACCAACCCGGTGTTCGAACATCTCTGCGATGCCATGGAAAAACGGGAAGAATGGCTGCCCAAATATGCCCTGGCCAAAGACCGTCTGGCGGATCCTAAACCCATTATGGACGCGGTGACCGCCTGGGTCAAGAACCATACCTTTGACGAACTGAAAGAGAAATGCAGCAAAGCCGGAGTCCCGATTTCCACCATATACAATATCAAAGACTGTTTCGAGGATCCTCAGTATCAGGCCCGTCATGATATCGTAGACGTTCCCTGCGAGGAATTCGGCCATGTGAAGATGCCAGGCATCGTACCCGTGCTGAGCGAAACGCCGGGCAGCATCCGGTGGCCAGGACAGAAACTGGGTTCGGCCAATGAGGAAGTATACGGGAAACTGCTGGGGCTCAGTGAAGAAAAACTGCAGGAACTGAAGGACAAGAAGATTATTTGAAAAAAGAAGGTGTAGCTATGACTCTGACATATCCAAAACAAATCCGCCTGTGTGAAGTGGGGCTCCGGGATGGGCTCCAAAATGAGAAAAAAATGATGACCACGGAACAAAAAATCAGCTATGTGAATGGGCTGACGGCTGCTGGCTTCCCGGTCATCGAGGTGGGGAGCTTCGTCAGCCCTAAAGCTGTGCCCCAGGTGGCAGATACGGATGCAGTGTTCCAGGGAATCAATCAAAAACCAGGGGTGGAATACCGGGCCCTGATTGCCAACTTGAAAGGGGTGGAGCGGGCCATCGCCTGTGGCTGCAAAAAGGTGAAGCTCAATGTTTCTGCCTCCGTTGCCCATAATCTGGCCAACTTGAATTGCACCCCCGCTGAAAGCGTCGCCCGCTTCGCTGCCTGTGTGGAACGGGCAAAAGATGCTGGAATCGCAATTTCTGGATCCATTTCCATGGCCTTTGGATCTCCCTGGGACAAGGAAATCCCAGTCAGTGTGGTGTGCAAGATCATCGAAGCCTATCGGGAAGTGGGCATTCGGGAAATCAGTCTATCCGATGCTTCCGGCATGGCCTATCCCTCCCAGGTGGCCGATATTTGCCGGACCGTGAAGGAAAAATATCCGGATTGTACCTGGTGGCTCCATTTCCACAATACACGGGGATTGGGAATCGCCAATATCCTGGCCGGACTCAGCGAAGGGTTCACCCAGTTCGATACCAGTTTTGCCGGGACGGGGGGATGCCCCTTTGTGCCGGGAGCAGCCGGAAATGTATCCAGTGAAGATGTGGTCCATATGTGCGAAGAAATGGGGATCGCCACGGGCATTGACCTGGATCAGCTGATGGATATCAGCCGCCATGTGGCTGAGTTTTTGGGTCATCCCACGGACAGTTATCTGCTCCGAGCCGGGAAAGCCAGCGATTTGATCCTGGATGTGCCCACCCGGCAGGGAAAGAATCATACCCAAAGTAAATAAAATATTGGCAAAAACCAATAAATTTAGAAGTGGAAAATATAAGCTCATTTCTGACTTATCTAGGTCATGGAAAGAAAAGGGCAATTTACTATAATTTGGTGAGGGAGATGAGAATATGCAAGCGTTGATTGGTTGGGCGACACTGATCGTTCTCGTTGCCTGTCTGCTGCGGGGAAAAATGTCCCCGGTAACAGTGTTTGGGACAATTCCGGTGATAGGGGCAATCCTTTTAGGAGCAGGACCTGCTCTTTTGGAAAAATGGATCACCAGTGGCCTGAATACGGTATGGAAAACCGCCGTCCTATTCATTTTTTCAGTAGAGTATTTTGGCTTGATGTCAGATACAGGTATGTTTGATGCGGTCGTCAAAAAATTGACGGCTCATACCGGGAATAATGTCATCATCGTATCAGTAGCAACGGCAATTGTGGCTGTCATCGGGCATCTTGACGGAGCAACGGCAACTACTGCTTTGGTAACGATTCCTGCCATGCTTCCTTTGTGGAAACGGCTCCACATGCGGCCTACCGGTCTTCTGTTCATCTTAGGGACGGCCATGGGCGTGATGAACCTTGTTCCTTGGGGAGGTCCTATCGTACGAGTTGCTGCTGTTCTTGGCCGGGATGTAGGAGAATTGTGGCACTATATCCTTCCCTTCCAGGGGGTTTGTCTGGTACTTACTTTTGTGGTCGCTGTCCTTGTCGGGATGAGTGAAATCAAAAATGGGGCAGGAAAAAATATCGAAAGCACGGATGTAGCGGAAACGGATACTGCGAAGGATGAAGAAGCGGAAGCATTGAAACGGCCGAAGCTGCTGTGGTTCAATGTTTTGCTGACGGCAGTCCTTTTGGTTGGCTTGTTGCTAGGAATCATGAAGCCTCATAACCTGTTCCTGATTGCATTGGCAATCGCCCTGATTGTCAACTATCCCGATGCCAAACTGCAGCGGAAACTGTTCCGCCGTCATGCGGGAGATGCACTGGATACTTCGGCTACCCTGCTGGCTGCAGCTGTATTCATCGGCGTCATGAACAAATCTGGCATGCTGGATGCCATGGTCAATGCTATGCTGTGGGTCATGCCGGCCTGGATGGGAAAATATATGAATATCATTGCGGGTATCATCTCTGTGCCTGTTGGTTGTATGTTGGGGGCAGATACGTTCTACTATGGCCTTTTCCCTCTGCTGGCAAAAGCGGGCGAAGCCTATGGTGTACCGGCTATGGACATCGGAATAGCGATGCTGATTGGCAAAAATGTGGCCATGATTTGCAGTCCGCTGCAGCCTACTACATACCTCTCACTGGGGCTGGCTGGCGTGGAAATGAAAGACCATTTGAAAGCCAATTTCCCACGTACTTGGGTGCTGTCCCTGATCATGTGTGCTATAGCAATGGTTATGGGGTATATGAAGATTTACTGATTCCTTTGATGAGGGATATATAAAACAAAGAGCTGTGGAAGGTACCGTCGATACGGGGAATGGTACTCATCCACAGCTCTTTTTTATTCTCAATGGGGAAGGATGTTCTCCGGATTGAAATCCACATAAAAGGTGCACTGTTTTCGGATCAGGCGGAGCAGTGCTTCTCCGTAAAGGGGAAAGTGCCGTTCTTTCCGGAATTCCAGCATGACCGGATTCGTCTCGTCCAAATCTTTGATGGGGAAAGCATGGAGCTTGTTATCCGTCTGGCTGTTGATCCTTGCCAGATTGGGAAGGTACATGGAAAGACAGAAGCTGGCTGCGTAGTTTTCTGTGGTGAGCATATGATGGAGATCCGGATGGCTGGAGGTGTGGACGCAGTTCAGGGTAATCTGGAGTTTCTGCAGGAGCCGGTTCAGCATCTGGGAAGAATTGTATTGGGGGAGGTTGAAGGCAAAGGGAATATGGGTGAATTTCCGCAGATCCGCTCCTTTGCGGAATTCATCGATACAGGCTGGATACGTATCCGGAAAGTATTTTTTCAGCATGCCGTCACTGAGGACCAGATAAAGGACTTCCCGCATGAGCAGTTTGCTTTGGATGAAATGGGACTGCTTTTTGGGCGCACCCAAAATAATGATGTCCAGCTGGTTGTTCAGCAGCATTTCCTTCAACTGCGAGGAATTGGCACTGGCTACCCGCAGCTGTACTTTGGGAAAAAGCTGACTGTATTCTTCAATCAGATTGGGCATCAGGATCCGGAAGCGGCCCTCCGTAGTTCCCAGACGGATGATTCCTGCATTTTCCTTTTTGCTTTCTGCAAAAGCTTGGGTAAGACTGTTTTCCAGGGCTTCCACCTGGCGTACGGTATCAAGGAATTCCCGGCCTTCCGGAGTCAGGGAAAACTGCGGCTTCCGGTGGAAGAGGGCTACCCCGCATTCCTGTTCCAGTTTGGATAAATAACGGCTTAGCGCCTGATGGGTGATATGGAGCTTTTCGGCTGCCCGGGTCACGTTGTTTTCTTCGGCCAGCAAGAGAAAGTAAGGATAATTTTCAAACATAGAGATTCTCCTTATAGGGAAAAATAAGGGGTTACTGCCATATTGCTGATTCCATTTTACCATCCACCAAGAAAATCTCAACCATCCCGGATGGAAGATTCCTTCCGGCAGGCCTGGTAAGCCGGCTGCTCTACAGAGATTACCGGGACTTCTGAACGGAGAAGATTTCAGATTAAAAGTTTTTAATATAGAAAATAATAAATAAGAAGAATCAAAAGTTTTTATTTTTCATATTAAAAACTTTTGATTTTTTTTCATGATAGAATTTAAGAAAGGAAGTGAGTCTTATGATTTTGAGACAGCAATATCTACAAAAATTGGCAAAACTCCAGGATAAACAACTTATCAAGGTTGTTACGGGAGTACGTCGGTGCGGAAAGTCCACTCTTTTACAGCAGTTCCAGGAACAGCTCCAGCAGCAGGGAGTGGAAAGCAGTCAAATTATTTCCATCAACTTTGAAAAACTCGAATATGAACCGCTTCTGGAATATCATAAGCTCCATGACTTTATTGTTGAACGGCTGCAGCCGGGAAAAACGAATTATGTTTTCCTGGATGAAATTCAGTTGGTAGATGACTTCCAGAAAGCTGTAGATTCTCTGTATGTCCGGCCTCAGGTTGACTTATACATTACGGGATCCAATGCTCGGCTGTTGTCCGGCGAACTGGCCACTTTGCTCAGCGGCCGTTTTGTAGAGATCCAGATGCTGCCCTTATCTTTTCGAGAATATCAGCAGTTGACCGGGAAAGAAACAGCCACAGCCTGGAGGGAATATTACAGTTGGGGCGGCTTTCCTTATCTGCCGTCCATCGAAGAGGAAGAAATCCGATATGATTATCTCCAGGGAATCTATTCTACTATTCTCCTGAAAGACCTGGTCCAGCGGAAAAAAATCCAGGATGTCGAGTTGTTGGAAAGTATCATCCGATTTCTGGTGGACAATGTGGGGAATCTTGTCTCCTTTTCCAAAATTGCCGGATATCTGGTTTCCCATGGACGAAAGACGTCCTCCCAGACCATTGAACGGTATGTGAGAGCCCTGGAAGACGCCTTTTTTCTGTACAAGGCGTCTCGGTATGATATCAGGGGAAAAGAACAACTAAAATCTTTGGAAAAATACTATGTGGTGGATATGGGGTTCCGCCATCTGCTGATGGGAAACAGATGGTCAGATATTGGCCATATCCTGGAAAACATCGTATACTTGGAATTGCTTCGGCGGGGATTTCGGGTGTATGTAGGTAAAGTCAATGAACTGAAAGTGGATTTCATTGCCGAAAGAGACGGAGAACGGCAGTATTATCAGGTTTCAGCCAGTGTGATGGACCCGCAGACTTTTGCAAGAGAAATCGCGCCGCTCAAGCAGATCCGAGACAATTATCCAAAGACCTTGCTGACCTTGGATACGCTGCCTCAGGAAGAGGACGGGATTCCACAGAAAAATATCCTGGAGTTTTTGCTGGAATCATAATGTAAAAAGAAAGGATTCCAACGTTGCGGCAGGGATGAAAATCTGAAAAAGAAAATAAAAAAGTCCTTGCATTTTCTAGGGTTCCGCCGTATACTATAAAAGTACTCTTTGAGAGAGCAAGAGTATTTACTCCGGGATGGTGTAATGGTAGCACAGGAGATTCTGGATCTTCTAGTCTGGGTTCGAGCCCTAGTCCCGGAGCCATTTTTTTATCTTGAAACTGGAACCACTGCGGAAGCGGTGGTTTTCTTTTTCCCAAAGCAAAAAACTTCTTGCATTTTCTTTCAGACATGCTATAATAATCAAGTAAGCTTTCTTCCGGGATGGTGTAATGGTAGCACAGGAGATTCTGGATCTTCTAGTCTGGGTTCGAGCCCTAGTCCCGGAGCCATTTTTTTATCTTGGCGCCATGGTCAAGCGGCTAAGACGTCGCCCTCTCAAGGCGAAATCACGAGTTCGATTCTCGTTGGCGCTACCAGGTCAATACGTAGGAATCCCCTATGGGCCATGCACTCGTGAGGATGGAACTGCATCATATAAAAAGCAAAGACGCTCCCGGCGGGGAACGTCTTTTTTGTTTGTTTCTTTGCCAAAGGGGGTACTCCATGAAGTTCAAGCGCTGTTGGATCGTGCTCTGGCTGCTGCTGGTGCCAGTCTGTTTCTTATCCCTGTTCAGCGGGCAGGTCCCAGTTTCTCCTTGGGGACCGTTCCATGGAGGGTGGAGCCTTTTGGAACAGAATGTCCTGTGGAATCTCCGCCTCCCCCGGCTGCTTTTGGGGTTGGGAACGGGAGCGGCTCTGGGGGCTTCCGGCACAGCCCTCCAGGGGATTTTCGGGAATCCGCTGGCAGATCCCGGCATCCTGGGGGTTTCCGGCGGGGCTTCTTTGGGGGCGGTGATCCTGCTGCTGACCGGTCTTCCCCAAAAAGCCTATTGGTTCCTGCCTTTGGGTGCCTTTGCCGGGGCAGGACTAGCTTCTCTTGTGGTAGGCATCCTGGGCAGTGTCCGTGGCGGGACGGACCGAGTGAAGCTGCTTTTGGCCGGTGTGGCCGTCAGCCTGTTCTGCGGAGCCTTGACGGCAGGACTCCTGAGCTTTGCCCCGGATGCGGTGATGCGCCAGTACTTTTTTTGGACCTTGGGCAACCTAGGAGTAGGGACCTGGCTCCAGGTAAAAGGGATCCTGCCGCTGCTGGCCGGTGTGCTGGCCGTCCTGTGCCTTTGGGGGAGGCAGCTGAATGTCCTGAGCCTGGGAGAGGAACAGGCACTGTCACTGGGGATGGATGCGCCTTTCTGGCGGAAATTGTTCCTGGGATGGATTTCTCTCTTGATGGGACTGGCTGTCTGTGCAGGAGGGAATATCGGATTCGTGGGACTATTGGTGCCCCACAGCCTGCGGCTCCTGACCGGCCCGGATCATCGGACCCTGCTGCCGCTCAGTGCCTTGGGGGGCGCGGTGTTCCTGGTATTCTGCGATGCCCTGGGTAAAATGGTCCTGCCGGCAGGAGAAATCCGGGTGGGGATCATTACGGCTCTTTTCGGGGCTCCTTACTTCCTTTGGCTGCTGTGCCGAAAAAAGTGACAGTTGTGGTATAATGGAACCAAAGGAGTGTGATTTCCATGCGGAAAGATTTTGGCGCAAAACCATTGACGTATCCTCAGCCGGTGTATATGATCGGGACCTATGACGAAAACGGGGTCCCGGATGTGATGAATGCGGCCTGGGGCGGCATCAGCAACGACACGGAGATTTCCTTCTGCCTGGCCCGGTCCCACAAAACTGTGGCCAACCTGAAGAAAACAGGAGCCTTTACCGTGAGTATAGCTACGGCGGATCAGCTGGCGGCCTGTGATTACCTGGGGCTGGTTTCCGGGAACAAGGTGCCGGATAAAGTGGCCCGGGCTGGCTTCCATGTGGAAAAATCCAGCCGAGTAAACGCACCGGTGATCGCCGAACTGCCCATGGTGCTGGAATGCCGGGTCAAGAGCTACGATGAGGAAAGCGAACGGCTGGTAGGTGAGATCCTCAACGTCAGCGCCGACGAAAGCATTCTCACCGACGGAAAAATCGATCCCGCCAAACTCCGTCCCCTGGTATTTGATCCAGTGAACCACACCTATCTGGTGGCGGAAAAAGCAGTGGGCAAGGCATTCGCCCACACGAAAGCGCCGGGAGAAATAAAATAATTTTTTCGGTCACGGCTCGCGACCCGTGACTCGGACCCGCGACCGGGGGTGTGAATCTTTTCACACCCCCCAAATTTTCTCTTGATTATGCTACATCATAGTGATATAGTATACACTATATTAAAGAAATATCCGCCAATAGCGTAGAGCAAAGGAGCGTATACCATGGATAAGTCCAAAGCATATTTGTTGTGGTTCGAACAGCTGGAACGGAAAGACGTGGATATTGTGGGAGGGAAATCTTCTTCTTTGGGAGAAATGACTTCCAAGACCGATGTGCCGGTTCCCTATGGCTTTGCCACCACGGCTTACGCGTACCGCTATTTCATCAAAGCCACCGGGCTGGAAGAAAAAATGCGCAGCCTGCTGGCCAGCCTTACCGATGTGGAGGACAATGAACAGCTGAGTACGGTGTGCGGCCAGCTGCGGGCTGCCATCATGGAACAGGAAATGCCCCAGGATCTCCAGGATGCCATCCGGAAAGCCTACGGGGAACTGGCTGCCAAGGTGGGTGAAGCTCAGCCTTATGTGGCCGTCCGCTCCAGCGCTACGGCGGAGGATCTGCCCGATGCCAGCTTTGCCGGACAGCAGGATACCTATCTGAACGTCCAGGGAGCCGACAGCGTAATCGCCAAGGTGAAGGAATGCTACGCTTCCTGCTTTACGGACAGGGCCGTGTATTACCGGGAAAAGCAGGGCTATGACCATCTGTCCCTGGCTCTTTCTGCCGTGGTCCAGATGATGGTGTTCTCCAAGGCCGCCGGGGTCATGTTCACCGTGAACGTGGCCAACGGGGACGATAAGAACATCATGATCGAAGGGGCCTGGGGCTTGGGCGAATATGTAGTGGGCGGCATCGTCACCCCGGATACCTACATCGTTTCCAAAGAAGACATGAAGATCCTCTCCGCCACCGTCAATGAACAGGATGTGATGCTGGTCCGGAAGAAGGGTGGGGATACGGAAGAAGTGCCGGTGCCGGAAGCGGACCGGAAGCGTCAGACCCTGACCAACCAGCAGATCTTGGAACTGGCCGGATATGCCAAGAAAATCGAAGCCCATTACGGCTGCTATATGGATATGGAATGGGGCATCGATGAACGAGACGGGAAGATCTGGATCCTCCAGGCTCGGCCGGAAACCGTATGGTCTCGGAGAAACAAGGAAAAGAAGGCGGAGGAAAAGATGGAAGAACAGGATGCAAAGAGTGCAAAGGTACTGGTCAAAGGACTGCCAGCCAGCCCGGGCATGGGCTATGGCAAAGTCCATGTGATCAAGGATCCTTCCGATATCGATGAATTCAAGGATGGGGAAATCCTGGTCACGGAAATGACCGCTCCGGATTGGGTGCCGGCCATGAAAAAAGCCCAGGCCATCGTTACGGACAGCGGCGGTATGACCTGCCATGCCTCCATCGTTTCCCGGGAATTGGGCATCCCCTGCATCGTCGGGACCAAGAGCCGGGGTACGGCAGCTACCAGCCTGCTCCATACTGGAGATGAAATCACCGTGGATGCTTCCAACGGAGTGGTGTTCGCCGGCAACTTGCAGGTGAAGAAAGCCGCTGCAGCTGCTGCACCTCAGACCCAAATCGTGGCCCAGGAAACCTTCCCGGTCACCGGCACCAAGATCTACATGAACTTGGGCGATCCGGCCCTGGCGGAAAAATACAGCAGCCTGCCCTGCGATGGTATCGGCCTGATGCGGGAAGAATTCATCTGGACCACCTACATCCATGAACATCCACTATATCTGATCAAATCCGGCCATCCAGAAAAGGTGGTGGATGCCCTGGCAGACGGCTTCCGGAAAGTCTGTGCCGCCATGGCTCCCCGGCCGGTGACCCTCCGGTTCAGCGATTTCAAATCCAGTGAATACCGGGATCTGAAGGGTGGAGAAGAATTCGAACCCCATGAACCCAGTGCTCTCCTGGGCTGGAGAGGGGCTTCCCGGTATTATGATCCCAAGTACACCGCCGCTTTCCGGCTGGAAATCGCTGCGGTCCGGAAAGTACGGGAAGAATACGGGCTGAAGAACCTGAACGTGATGATCCCCTTCTGCCGCACGGTGGACGAAGCCCGGAAAGTGGTGGAGATCATGGCGGAGGAAGGACTCCACAGAGGACCGGATTTCAAGGTATGGCTCATGGCGGAGATCCCTGCCAACATCATCTTGGCGGACCAGTTCAACCAGTTCGTGGACGGCTATTCCATCGGATCCAATGATCTGACCATGCTGACCCTGGGCTGCGACCGGGACAATGACGTGATCTCCCATCTGTTCGATGAACGGAACCTGGCCGTGAAACGGGCCATCCGCCATCTGATCGAAGTGGCCCATAAAGATGGCAAGACGGTATCTCTCTGCGGACAGGCTGCCAGCGTGTATCCAGAGTTCGCTGCCTTCTTGGTCCAGAGCGGCATCGACAGCATGTCCGTGAACCCGGATGCCGTGAAGTTCACCCGGAAGATGGTGGCCCAGGTGGAACAGCGTCTGATTTTGGACAAACTCACCGGACGGGGCCGGAACCTCCACGAGGAAGAATTGGCCTGGTAAAAGGATCCTTTGCTCTATGGCTGATGACAGGGGTGCTGCATGTGCGGCACCCCTTCTTGCACCCGAACGTTTTTTCTTCTATAATGAAGCCATGAATCCATTGGAAGGGAGATGAGTCCCATTCCTCTCAGCGAGAGACAAAAAAAGATTGCGGAAATCGTCCGACAGGCGGGGCCTGTGGCAGGGGAAGCCATTGCCCGGGAACTGGGGCTCAGCCGGGCTGCCCTGCGTTCGGACCTGGCCATCCTGACCATGAGCGGGATCCTGGATGCCCGTCCCCGGGTTGGGTATTATTACACGGGGAAAAATACCCTGGGGCTTTTGCAGGAAGAACTGTCCTCCATTACCGTGGAAGACATCAAGTCCGTGCCCATTGTGGTGGGCAGTGACAAAAGCGCTTATGATGCAGCCATCACCATGTTCCTGGAAGATGTGGGGACGGTATTTGTGGTGGAAGGGCCGGAAGGGCTGCTCCACGGGATCGTTTCCCGGAAGGACCTGCTGAAAGCGGCCCTCAATCCCGGGTCCGATCTCCACAAACTGCCCATTGCCATGGTGATGACGCCGCTGAGCAAAATCGTCACGGCCAGCCCGGAAGAACCGGCTGCCTCAGCTGCCCGGCGGCTGGTGGATCACGAAATCGACTGCCTGCCGGTGGTGCGGCCCCTGGATGAGGAACATAGGCGGCTCCAGCTGGTGGGCCGGGTGACCAAGACCAATTTTACCCGGCTCCTGGTAGAATTGGCGGAAGGAAAAGGAGGGAGTTATCATAGCTAAAGCACCGATCATCTATGCCATTTCAGATTCCATCGGAGAAACTTCGGAATCGGTGGTGAAAGCCACCACCAGCCAGTTTGTCCAGGAAAAATTCGATATCATCCGAGTTCCCTATGTGAAGAGTGTGGAACAGATCGACAAGATCCTTACTGAAGCCAAGGAACAGAATGCCATTGTCTGCTACACCATCGTTTCTCCGGAAATGCGGGAAGCGGTGGCCCAGAAGGCCATAGAACTGGACGTGGAAGTGGTGGACATCCTGGGGCCTGTGCTGAAGGCCATCGAAAAGACTTCCGGCCTGCTGCCCAAGAATCAGCCCGGTCTGATCCATGCCCTGGACCATGAGTATTTCAAACGGGTGGCGGCAGTGGAATTCGCCATCAAATATGATGACGGCAAGAATCCCTGGGGCCTGGCCAAAGCAGATCTGGTCATCATCGGCGTTTCCCGGACGTCCAAGACGCCGCTTTCCATGTACCTGGCCAATAAACAGCTGAAAGTGGCCAATGTCCCCCTAGTGCCGGAGATCCCCCCGCCGGAGGAACTGTTCAAGGTGCCTTCCAGCCGGATCATCGGCCTTCTGATCGATCCCTACAAGCTCAATGAGATCCGCTGTGCCCGCTTGAAGGCCATGGGGCTCACCGATGGAGCCAACTATGCGGACATCCACCGGATCCAGGAAGAACTGGAATACGCCCGGGCCATCATGCAGCAGCTCCACTGCATGATCATCAATGTGTCCAACCGGGCCATCGAAGAAACCGCCAGCCTGATCCTGGAATATCTGCGGAAACGCTTTGACTATGAATCCTGAAAATTGAATCTGTCAAGGGGAATTCCTGTAAAAGCAGGAATTCCTTCTTTTTTGTCGAATAGATACAGTATTGCAGGAAAGAATAAGGATGAGTTCCATGGATGATATGAAAGAGAAATTTGCCAATTTCAAAGAGCAGGTGCGCCAGGCGGCGGACATCGTAAGCATCGTCTCGGAAACTGTGGACCTGAAGCGGAAGGGCAGCCGGTACTGGGGCTGCTGTCCCTTTCACGGAGAAAAGACACCTTCCTTTACGGTGGATCCGGCCCGAGGGCTGTACCACTGTTTCGGCTGCGGCGCAGGGGGAGATGTGTTTTCCTATGTGATGAAACGGGACAACCTGTCCTTTTTCGATGCCATGAAACAATTGGCGGAAAAGTACGGGATCCCGGTCCCGGAACGGGCCAAATCGGCCCAGGAAATCGCCCGGGAAAAGGAAACAAAGGAAGTCATGGCAGCCAACGGTCTGGCTTCCCGTTTCTTCCATTCCTGCCTGGTGAATACCCGGTACGGGGAAAAAGGACTCAAGTATCTGGCCGGCCGGGGAATCGGAAGGGACATCATCGATTCCTTTGATCTGGGGATGGCGCCTCCGGATTTCCATACCTTATCTCAGGCCCTGGAAAAAAGAGGTGTCTCGGAGACCGTGCTGCTCAAGGCTGGGCTGGTGAGCCAGCGGCAGCGGGGAAATGGCATTTATGATAAATTCCGGGCTAGGGTGATGATCCCCATCCGGAATCCTCGGGGCAAGGTGGTGGGCTTCACTGGACGGATCCTGGATAAGGATGCATCTCCGGCCAAATACATGAATACGGGAGAAACAGCCTGGTTCCACAAGGGGAATCTGCTCTTTGGCCTGGACCGGGCTTCTGCCGCCATCCGGAAACGGCAGCAGGCCCTGATCGTAGAAGGCCATATGGATGCTATCAGCCTCCATGCTGCAGGGATCGACTGGGCGGTGGCTTCCATGGGGACGGCCTTTACGGAACACCAGGCGGCTCTTTTGAAACGGCTGGCACCGGAAGTGATCTTCTGCTTCGACAGTGACCGGGCCGGCCGGGCGGCTGCCATGCGGGCCATCCCCCTAGCCCTTCGGGCCGGGCTCAAATGCCGGGTGATGCATGTGACGGACGGGAAGGATCCGGATGAATTCATCCGGAAGGAAGGCCGGGAAGCTTTTGAAGAGCTGATGCGGAACGCCCGTCCGGGAATGGATTACCAGGTGGATACGGTGCTGGGGGAATGTGACACAGAAACCCTGGGAGGCAAAGTGGAGGCCGTGGACCGGGTGCTGCCCTTCTTCCTGGACTGCCAGAGCGATGTAGAAGTGGGGGAACGGATCCGGGATCTTTCCCGCCGCCTGTCCATCGAGGAGGGGCTGATCCAGAGTGAATACCGGAAGCTGACCCATCAGGAAACGGGGAAAAAGTACAACCCAGAATGGCTGACCCAGCGGACCATGAAAGTGTCCAGTCCTACGGAACAGGCAGAACGGCTGGTGCTCCGTGCGTTCCTCCAGGGGATACCGCCCCAGCCGGGACAGGAGGGGATCGCCCATGTGGATTCCTTTACCACGCCGGCCCGGCAGGAAATCTTCACGGTATTCCTGCAGATGGTCCAGAACGGGACTTTCCAGGATCCCCGGGATCTCTTTTCCCGCCTGGACGGACCGGGAGCGGCAGAATTGACAGGGATCCTGAGCCTGAATGTCCAGGAGAGCACGCTGCCTTCCATCCTGACGGACTGCCTCAACCGGCTGCAGATTGCGGCCCTGGACCGGGAATATGAAAAACACAGCCAACTGGCGGAAAAGTATGAAAAAGAGGGAAATGAAAAATTTTTGCAGGAATTAGAGGAATGCCGGCGAATAAAATTGGAGATAGGAAAATTAACAGCTCCGGTATAAATCCGGAACAGGAGGATTTTCCTCATTTGCAGGAAAGGAGGGAACGCCCCAATGACTGAAAAAGAAAAGAAAGAATTGGAGCCGCAGCTGACTGCCACGGCAGCAGCAAAGAAAGGACAGAGTGAGGCCCAGCCCACGGCAGTGGAGAAAGCCAAGGCTGCTCCCAAAAAGAAGAAGGCGGCAAAAACCACGGGAAAGGCGGGTTCAGGAACGAAAAGCAAGAGTAAGGCAGGCAAGAAAGATAAGCCCAAAACCGCGGCGGAATACTTAGCGGAATTCGAAGCGCTGGCCAAAAAGAATCATGGCGTTCTCACCTATAAGGAGATTCAGGACCGGCTGCAGAACGAAGATGCTGTCTCTGTGGATGAGATGGATGCTATCTATTCCAAACTGGCAGAGAAGAACATTGAAGTGATCGATGACGGGTCCGAAGATGAAGAACCGGCGACCATCGATGAAGAAGAGCTGAAGGTGGATGAAACGGAACTGGCCAACCTGTCCGTTCCGGAAGGGGTCATCGTGGATGACCCGGTCCGCATGTATCTGAAGGAAATCGGCCGGGTGCCTCTTTTGGCCGGGGACGATGAAATCAAGCTGGCCAAACGGGCCGACAAAGGCAACCAGGCCAAGGCCATCCTGAAGGGGGAAAAGCCGGAGGGAGAATTCGAGCCGGTGAACAAACGGCTTTCCATCGGGAAACTGCTAGAAGAGGCCAATGAACTGCTGACCAAGGAAAGCATCTGGGTGGACAACCGGAGCGTCTCCCTGACCTACCGGAAGGCCCAGGAATTGGCTGGCGACGGCCATGTGCTGGAGTTTGACCAGTATCAGAAGCTGATCAGCGCCTTTACCATGGATGAAAAGAAGCGGCTCCATCGGCTGCTGCAGGAAAACAAGTATAAGATCGCCCATGTGCAGAAGAATGCTCCGGATCCAACGGGAGAAGAAGCTGAAAACAGCTGCCTGGGGACGCTGCAGGAGCTCTTTGCGGTGGTCGACGAAAAAGCCAGCCACCAAAAAGTGGATGACGAGACCCGGCAGCAGATCGAAACGGAGGAGAAACGGTTCAACCGGCTGCTCCACCGGATGGAATTCTGTGGGGACAATGCCAAGAAATGCCTGTCGGAAGCCAACCTCCGGCTGGTGGTCAGCATTGCCAAACGGTATGTGGGCCGTGGGATGCTGTTCCTGGATTTGATCCAGGAAGGGAATCTGGGGCTGATCAAGGCTGTTGAAAAGTTCGATTATAACAAAGGATTCAAATTCAGTACGTATGCTACTTGGTGGATCCGGCAGGCCATTACCCGTGCCATCGCCGACCAGGCCCGGACCATCCGGATCCCGGTGCATATGGTGGAAACCATCAATAAACTGGTGCGGGTATCCCGGCAGCTGCTCCAGGAGCTGGGACGGGAACCGACACCGGAAGAAATCGCCAAGGAAATGGATGTGCCTGTGGAACGGGTCCGGGAAATCCAGAAGATCGCCCAGGAACCGGTTTCTCTGGAAACTCCTATCGGGGAAGAGGAAGATTCCCATTTGGGAGACTTCATCGAGGATCAGGAAGCCCCTTCACCGGCAGATGCTGCTTCCTACACCCTGCTCCAGGAACAGCTGGGCAAGGTGCTCCAGGAACATCTCAGCGCCCGGGAACGCCGGGTGCTGGAACTGCGGTTCGGTCTGCTGGACGGCCGTACCCGGACCTTGGAAGAAGTGGGCCAGTACTTCGGCGTGACCCGTGAACGGATCCGGCAGATCGAGGCCAAAGCCCTGCGGAAACTCCGGAGCCCCAAACGGAGCAAACCCCTGAAGGAATTCTTGGAATAAAAGGATATTATCCAATATAAAAAGGCTGTTGTATATCATGTACAGCAGCCTTTTTTCATGTATTTACAAAAAACATTTTAATAATCAGATTTTCATAGAAAATGTTTCTGGTCATATTTACAAAATCTTATAAGAAGCCTATACTTTGCTTATATTCTATACTTTTCCCGCCACAATAGGTAGCAAGGTAGTTTATAGGAGGTGTTGATATTGGATGGGAAAAATAGCAAACGGGCAGGATTGATCCTCCTGTCACTGATCTTGATCTTTTTGGGACGTTTCTTTCCCCGACCGGCGGGCATGCCGGCTTCTGCCATGCAGGTATTCCTGCTGTTCATCGGGACGCTGATCCTCTGGCTGAAAATCGGGGTCCACTGGCCCAGCGCCCTGTGCCTGGGAGCCCTGGCCTTCATCCCGGAGCTGAATTTCAGCAAGATCTTGGCCGGTTCCGTAGGGTCCCAGATCGTTACGTTCCTGATCTTTACTTTCATGTGTTCTTACACTCTGGCTAGGACCCCTTTCATGAAGCGGGTAGCAGTCTGGTTCATCACCCGGAAACTGGCCCGGCGCAGCCCCTGGTGGTTCTGCACTTTTTATTTCATGTCCATGATGGTGGCAGCCTGGATCATGTCTCCTACGGTCCTGTTCGTGACTTATATCGCCATCAGTGAAGAAATCTTTGCCATGCTCCATCTGGAAAAGGGCAGCCGGCTGGCCTCCATGATCATGGTGGGACAGACCATGGCCTGCTGCCTGGGGTCCGGCATGACTCCCATTGCCCATGATGGGCCCATCCTGGGGCTGGGACTGTATGAAGCGGCCACCGGCCAGAATATCAGTTATACCAGTTATATGGGAGCCTGCATGCCGGTGGGGATCTTGGTATTCATCCTGATGCTGGTCCTGTTCCGGTTCCTGCTGAAACCGGATATGAGCCCCTTGGCCGATCTGGATATCAATAAGCTGACCGCAGGCATGCCGCCGGTGGGCCGGAAGGAATCCATCGTCTGCGGCGTGTTCCTGTGCGTGGTGGCCCTGTGGGTGTTGCCCAGCCTGACCATGTCTTTCCTGCCAGGGATCTCCAAATGGATCAGCAGCTTTGGCATTACCATGCCGCCCCTTCTGGGGACCATCGTCCTGTGCATCCTCACTGATGAAGAAGGCAAGCCCCTGATGGATTATTCCGATGCCCTGGCCCATGGGGTATCCTGGGTCTGTGTCATCATGTCGGCGGCGGTGCTGGCTCTGTCCAGCGCTCTTTCCAACAGCCAGATCGGCTTCACCACCTACATCGGGGCCGCGGTGAAGCCCCTCATCGCAGGAGTGTCGCCCCTGGTCTGCGTATTCTTCCTGATCCTCCTGTGTGCCCTGATGACCAATATCTGTTCGAACCTGGTTTCCATCACCCTGGTGCTGTCCATCGGGCTGCCTCTTTTTGTGGCCTCGGGAGGCACCATGAACGGTGCTGCGCTGGCGGCTCTTGTGAGCTATGCCGGGGCCTTTGCCGTTGCGACGCCTTCGGCCCAACCCCTGGTGGCCATTGGGATCGGACAAGGTTTTGTGCGGCAGGATATGCTCTTGAAATACGGCTATCTGGTGGTCGTCCTTTCGGCCATCCTGGCAGCAGCCATCGGGTATCCTCTGGCTTCCGCCTTTATGGCAGGCATGGTGTGAGAAAGGAGAAGGAGAGAAATGACGACTTCTTTGGAAGAATGCAGAAAGATGGCCCCTGGTTATGGTATGGTCCCGGTGGTGAAACGGGTACCGGCCGGGGGACATACGGTGGAAGATTTGGCTGAAATGGCCCGGAGCCTCAGTAAACAGGTCTATGTGATGGACCATACGGTGGACACCGGAAAAGAGATCCGCTGGGAACGGTATGCGGTGATCGGGTTCGCCCCGGCACTGGAATTTTCCTGTACCGACGGCGTCATGACTGTGGCCCAGGGAGGGACACGGATTTCCTATCCCTGTAAAGATCCTTCCCGGGTACTGGCCGGGGTCCTTGCGGCCCACAAGGCTCCTTATGCAGCAGGGATGCCTCCTTTTACAGGCGGGCTGGCGGGCTATTTTGCCTATGAATACATCAAATACGCAGAGCCGGAAATCCAGTGGGAGGAAGCCAATCCGGAACAGTTCAAGGATATGGATCTGTTCTTTTTTGACAGGCTCTTTGTCCTGGACCGGCAGCAGCAGGAGATTTTGCTCATCGTCAACATCGCCACGGATCACCTGGAGGAGAATTACCGGAAGGCCCTCTTCACTTTGGGTGAAATGGAAAACATGCTGGAAGAGGCGCCCCGGGATGGGGTCCCGCCTTTTGCCATCACCGGCAGCTTCCAGCCCATGTTCCAGCTCCAGGATTACATCCGGATGGTGGAGCAGGCCCGGAAGGACATCCGCAAAGGAGAGACCTGCCAGATCGTGCTGTCCAATGCAGTGACAGCTCCTGCCCAGGGCAGTCTCCTGAGTGCCTACCGGGTGCTGCGGAAAAAGGATCCCACCCGGTATATGTGCTATTTCAGCAGTGATGACGCAGAATGTGCCATCGCTTCTCCGGAAGCCACCATCACCCTGCAGCAGGGACAGCTTTATATGAATCCCCTGGCCGGGACGGCAGCCCGGGGCAAAACAAAGGAAGAAGACCTAAAGAATGAACGGGAACTGCTGGCGGATCAGAAATCCCTGGATGAGCACAATATGCTGGTGGATGATGCCCGGAACGAATTCGGTGCTGTCTGTGATTTCGATTCCATCGGCATCCGGGATTATCTGAAAGTCGTCCGCTGTGCCCGGGTCATGCATATCGGCACCACTGTGACTGGCCGGCTGCGGAGTGACAAGACGGCCCTGGACGTGATCGATATGACGGTGCCTGCCGGTGTGGTGTCCGGTTCGCCCAAGATCCATGGCTGCGAACTGATCAATGCCATCGAAAAGAACCGGCGGGGGATCTACGGCAGCACCTTGGGGCAGATCAGCCTGACAGGGGATGCAGATTTCTGCGTATTCATCCATTCCGCCTTCCTGAAAAACGGAAAAGTCACTGTGCGTTCCGGAGGCGGCATTGTCATCGACAGTGTCCCGGAAGAGGAACACCAGGAATGTTTGAACAAGGCCATGGCCATGGAAGGGGCTCTGTATGAAGCCAGTGCCCTGGATAAAGGAGGGGCGGAGAAATGATTGCATTGATCGACAATTACGATGGCTGTGTGTTCAACCTGTTCCAGCTCATCGGCCATTATCGCAGGGACATCCGGATCATCCGCAACGACCGGATGCCGGTGGCAGAGCTCCAGGCCCTGCAGCCCGACCATATCGTGATTTCTGGAGGGGGCAGCCAGCCGGAAGCCACGGGGATGGTCCGGGAGATGATCAGGACGCTTACGGGGCAGGTTCCGATCCTGGGAATCTGCCTGGGGTATCGGGCGCTCCTCAGCGCCTATGGGGCTTCTATGAGTTATCTGGACGAAATCATGCAGGGACGGGCTTCCCAGATTTCCCTTGCCACGGACTGTCCTCTCTTCAAAGGACTGCCTGGAGAGATCCAGGGCATGCGCTACCATTCCATGACCGTTCCGGAAAAAGAGATCCCGGAAGGCTTCCGGATCATTGCCAGGGCGTCCGACGGAGAAGTGATGGGGGTCCAGGCCGGAAACAGCAGCACCTTCGGAATCCAGTTCCACCCGGAATCCTTCCTGACACCGGAAGGGAGCCGGATCATGAAAAATTTCCTGGATCTGGACTGAGGCGGGCTTGCTTGTGGAGACATGCCCAGGAATGTTCGGCAGTCCGCTGGGAGAGAATTGACAGAAATCGGATTTTTGGTATATAATTTCTGCATTGGGCCTATAGCTCAGCGGTAGAGCCCCCGGCTCATAACCGGTTGGTCCAAGGTTCGAATCCTTGTGGGCCCACCAACTGCAACATTGTGGGAACTCCCCCGGTCCTGACGCTGTGTCAGGGCAGGGGGAGTTTTTTGATACGCCATGGAAAAGGACGGCAGAATATGGAGTATTATCTTCTTGGATTCAAATATCACCATATCATGAAATACTGCATTTGGATGACAGATCACAAGGATAGGATCTATTGTGATGGGAAGCAGGCTATCCTAACCTTTGACAGCCAGTTTGAAGTACAGCAGTATGCACTTTCCAAAGGAATCAAGGTCGATACAAAAAATGGATATATATGTGACATGGACCACCTGCAGATCGGCAGCAGCAGACTGGCGGACATCTTGGACTTCTGGAATTTAACAAGTGATATGACCAAAACGGTCGGGGCCAATTTCATCGGCAACAGGAAGAGTCCTGTCATCGACAAAATATATAACAAACTGTTCCACGGCTGCAATTTGTTGAAGAGGAAAGAGATGTCTCCTTATATTCCCAGATTCAACCAGGATGAGATCCGTATTTTGGAGAAAGTCCTGGAAGACGGCCAAAAAATCATCAAAAAATATATATTGAAGATCTGAAAGAAAGGCGGATGGACGGAAGCATCTTGACAACTTCCCCCTGATTTGTTATAGTTCCTCTGTAATCACGCAATGAGGGGGTTGGCATCCCTGAGCGTTTGCTTCACAAGAGAGGCCGCTTTCGGGTGGCAAACAGGGTGGAACCGCGGAACAACCTCCCGTCCCTGTAATGTAGAGTATCCTGTCTATATTACAGAGACGGGAGTTTTTGTATAGGAGGAGAGAAAATGGATTTTCAGACCATCATTTTGAACCTGCAGAAGTACTGGGCCAACCAGGGCTGTATCATGGCTCAGCCTTATGACGTGGAAAAGGGCGCCGGGACCATGAACCCGTCCACCTTCCTGCGGGTACTGGGGCCGGAACCCTGGAACGTATGCTATGTGGAACCGTCCCGCCGTCCTGCTGACGGCCGGTACGGAGACAACCCCAACCGTCTGTACCAGCATCACCAGTTCCAGGTGATCATGCAGCCGTCCCCCAGCAATATCCAGGAACTGTACCTGGAAAGCCTGCGGGAACTGGGCATCCACCCGGAAGAACATGATATCCGGTTCGTGGAAGACAACTGGGAATCTCCTACCCTGGGCGCCTGGGGCATGGGCTGGGAAGTCTGGCTGGACGGGATGGAAATCACCCAGTTCACCTATTTCCAGCAGGTGGGTTCCATCGACATCAAACCGGTGGCTGTGGAAATCACGTACGGCCTGGAACGGCTGGCCATGTACATCCAGGGGGTGGAAAACGTCTACGACCTCCAGTGGGTGGGGGATGTGACCTACGGGGATGTATTCCATACCAATGAAGTGGAACAGTCCCGGTACAGCTTCGACATCGCCGACATCGACCTGCTGTTCGACCTGTTCGATAAATACGAAAAGGAAGCCAAACGGGTCATCCTCACCGGCAACATCCGGCCGGCCTATGACTATGTGCTGAAATGCTCCCACACCTTCAACCTGCTGGATGCCCGGGGCGCCATCAGCGTCAGCGAACGGACCAACTACATCTCCCGGGTGCGGGCACTGGCCCGGCTGTGTGCGGCAGCCTATGTGGAACAACGGGAAAAACTGGGATTCCCCATGCTGAAGAGAGGGTAATGGATATGGCAAATTTATTATATGAAATCGGAACGGAAGAAATGCCGGCCCAATACATGCCCGGCATCCTGAAGGAATACAAGGAACTGGCCGGAAAGAAGCTGGCCGAAGCCAGGATTCCCTTCAGCACGGTGAAAGTATACGGGACTCCCCGCCGGATGGCTTTCCTGGCGGAAGGGGTAGCGGAAAAACAGGAAGATTCCAATGTGGAAAGCAAGGGGCCTTCTCTAAAGATCGCCTTTGATAAGGACGGGAACCCCACCCGTGCCGCCCAGGGATTTGCCCGGGGCCAGGGGGTGGATGTAAAGGACCTGGTCCAGAAGGACGGCTATGTGTACGCCGTAAAACATCTGGAAGGCAAAAAGACCATCGACCTGCTGCCGGCCATCCTGGATGACATCCTCCATTCCCTGAACTTCCCCAAAACCATGCGGTGGGCGGATTATGATTTCGGTTTCGTCCGTCCTTTCCGCTGGATGGTGGCTCTCCTGGATGACCAGGTGATCCCAGTGGAAGCCAACGATGTGAAGAGCGGCAGAGAGGCCCGGGGCCACCGGTTCCTGAGCAACCATCTGATCACCATCCCGGACGCTGCTGCCTACGAAAAGACCATGGAAGACAATTTCGTCATGGTGGATGTGGACAAACGCCGGGAAACCATCCGGAAACAGATCGAAGACCTGGCTGTGGCCGAAGGAGGCAAAGCCGCCATTTCTCCGGACCTGCTGGAAGAAGTCACCTTCCTGGTGGAATATCCCACGGCTCTGTGCGGCCATATCGATGACAAGTACCTGCGTCTGCCGGACTGCGCCATCATCACCCCCATGCGGGATCATCAGCGGTACTTCCCCATGTTCGACAAGGATGGGAAACTGATGCCCAAGTTCATCACCGTCCGGAACGGGGGCAAGGAACATCTGGACATCGTGACCCACGGGAATGAACGGGTGCTCCGGGCCCGTCTGGACGATGCAGTGTTCTTCTTCGACAATGACCGGAAGAAATCCTTGGCCCAGCACCGGGAAGGGCTCCACGAGGTGGCTTTCCAGCACGGATTGGGGAACATGTATGACAAGACGGAACGGCTCCAGAAGCTGTGCGACGAACTGGTGAAAGCCACCGGTCTGGAAGCGGACGCCAAGGCCGTGGAACGGGCCGCCCTCCTGTCCAAGGCAGATCTGGTCACCGGCATGGTGACGGAATTCACCGAACTCCAGGGCACCATGGGCAAGGAATATGCTCTCTTGGACAACGAAGGGGAGAAAGTGGCCCAGGCCATCGGGGAACAGTACATGCCCCGGTTTGCCGGCGATGAATTGCCCCAGAGCAACGAAGGCCGGATCCTGGCTGTGGCGGACAAACTGGACAACATTGTGGCCACCTTCAGCCGGGGCATGGCGCCCACCGGGTCCCAGGATCCCTACGCCCTGCGCCGTCAGGCTCTGGGCATCCTGAACATCGTAGCCGACGGCGGGGTCCACTTCCCGCTCCGGGCCGTACTGGCAGAAACCCTGAAGAACCTGCCGGTGGACGTGGAAAACGAAGCCAAACTGCTGGATGAAGTGGCCGACTTCTTCGCCCAGCGGGCCAAGAACATGCTGCTGGACAAAGGGGTCCGGTACGACGTGGTGGATGCGGTGCTGGCCGCTCCAGGGCTGGACGACCTTGCGGATATCTTCGTCCGGGCCGATGCCCTGGCTGCCTATCTGGAAACGGAAAAGGCCGCTGACAGCATCCAGGCCTTCACCCGGGTGGAAAACATCAGCAAGAACAATGTGGTGGAAGCCCCTGTGGATGCCGCCCTGTTCCAGGATGCCGCAGAAAAAGCCCTCTCCGAAGCCGTGGAAAAAGTGGCTGCCGCCACCGCTCCTCTGGCTGCCGACCGGAAGTACGCCGACCTGCTGGCCGCCAACGATGAGCTGGCCGCTCCCGTCAACGCCTTTTTCGATGCGGTGATGGTCATGGACAAGGACGAAAAGGTGAAGAACAACCGTCTGGCCCTGCTGAACCAGGTCAAGAAACAAGTGAACCAGGTGGCCGATCTGAGCCAGCTGGTGATGAAATAAGACGAATAGGAAAGAAGGGGCTGTTGCACGTTCTGTGCAACAGCCCCTTCTTATTTTTTTGCAGACCTGTATGGATCAGATCAGACAATATATTCATACATATCTAACCAAATAACTTTACACATATCTATCTATATATTATAATCAAGGAAGAATATGAAATCATATCCATTCGATAAAATAGAAAAATCAGAAAATAAAATCTTTTACAAAGGAGAAACTTATGGAAGCAGACTTTGCAAAGAAAATCCAGCAGAAAAGGATCCAACACAGGGTATCTGTAGAAAGAGTCGTAAAAGGAGGGAATGTCTTCTTGGCGGCGGCTGTCCTGGCGACGGGTATGGCCGGCACGGCCATGGCGGCAGAAAAAGATATTGTGGAGAAAGGGGCCCAGCCCATTGCTTACGATATCAGCCCGGCCAACGACGGGACCAATATCGCCATCGGCAAGAATGCCAAAGTCTTTATCGGCGGCGGGACCCAGGAATCTATGCTTTCCTTCGGAGAAAAAGTCCATCAAGGTTTCCTTAGCATGCACATCCATGATAACAATCATGCAAAACAGAATCTGCCTGAAGCCATTGCCATAGGGACGAATTCTTATGCCCGCACAGGAGCTATTGAAATCGGCGCCCATACCCTGGAAGTAAACAAGATTGCCATCGGTGATACTACGGCTGACCAATTGCGGCAGTTTGGAGTAGCATCTACCACGCTGGGCAGCAATTCTTATGCAGGCGGAGGTTTTGCTACGACCATCGGCAGCTATAATGTGCAGAGCAGTCCGTATGAAGCAAAAAATAGCAGTGATACCTTGCGCAACGCAACGAAAAATGCGTTTGCCACGGTTATCGGTACCTTCAATTCTAATGAATCCATGACAGGAAGCAGCAGCAGCGGTATCGCTAATATGATTGCAGGTACTGCCAATAAAGTGACGAACAGCAATGGTGCCATCGTCATGGGTGCAGGAAATAGTGCCAAAGGCTCCAGCAGCTATTTTGATGCCTCTGCATACAGTAAGCATTTTGATTCTGTCACAGAAATGCAGAAAACTTTGATGGATGGGGTTGCTAAAAGCGCAGGCGGTGCCACCTTGGTCATCGGCGGTGCCAACCAGGCAGAAAATACGTCCCATTCGCAGATCATGGGCGTCGGCAACAAGGTAAAATCTACGACTTCCAAGAAAATAGAGTTTAACTACCTGGATGGGTTCAACAGTTCCATTACCGATGCCAGCCATGTAAAGGTACTGGGCCAAAACGTCACCATCAGCAAAGGGGCTGATTCCAATACGGTGATCGGCGATTATCGTACCGTGGCAGAAGACCAGACCAATAACGTAATCGTAGGTAATGGAGAGGAAAAAACGCCGCTGACGACTTCCCATAAAGAAACGGTCATCCTGGGTTTCAACGCCAATGCCTCTTTTGACGGCAGTGTGGCTCTTGGTGCCGGTTCCCTTGCCGACACGAAGGCAGGGATCTTTGGCTGGGACCCTGGGACGCAGCAGGCAAGCACCCTGGATTCTTCTGTATGGAAATCTTCCTGGGCGGCCGTCTCCGTAGGGGACAGCACCCATACCCGGCAGATCACCCGAGTGGCGGCAGGTTATGCGGATACGGATGCGGTGAACGTGGCACAGCTGAAAGCTGCCATGGAAAATGCAGCTCCCAAATTGGAACTGCTGGCAGGGGACGGCATCAAAATCGAAAAAGATTCTGCAGGCAAGCGCTATACCATCAGTGCCAATCTGACTGGGGGAGAAACGGCGACCGACAGCACAAAAGTGGAACCCAAGACAGAAGGCACGGGCTCTGGATCCGGCGATTCCCAGGAAACAGTCCCGGGGAACGGGAAACCCTTGGAAATCTTGGCAGAAACCAAGGCCACCAATTTTGCCGCCGATGAGGGGTCTGCAGCGGTCAAACCTTCGGAAACCCTGCATGTCGCAGGAGATGGGAAGAACCTGTCAACCAAAGTGGAAGGGAATACCCTTTCTGTAAATCTGAAAAAAGACCTTGTCGTGGACAGCGTAACCGCAGGGGGAACGAAACTTTCCTCTGATGGGGTAACCATTGCCGGCGGTCCTTCTATGACAAAGGATGGGCTGGATGCCGGCAGTAAAAAAATCACCAATGTAGCAGCGGGAACGGAAGAGACGGATGGAGTGAACTATGGGCAGCTGAAAGGCGTGGAAAACCGGGTGGAAGAAAATACCCGGAACATCAACCAGGTCAACGGCCGGATCTCCAACCTGGACAGCCGTCTGAACAAAGTGGGGGCCGGGGCCGCAGCTCTGGCAGCACTCCATCCCCAGGATTTCAATCCCGATGACAAATGGGACTTCGCCCTGGGCTTCGGCAACTACCGGGATGCCAATGCCATGGCTGTAGGGGCTTTCTACCGCCCAGACGCCCGGACCATGTTCAGTGTGGCCGGGAACTTCGGCAATGGAGAAAATATGGTCAATGCAGGGATCAGCGTGAAACTGGGGAAAAACAGCCCCTATGCGGGTATGGACCGGCAGGCCATGATCCATCGTCTGGCCAGCCAGGACCGGGAACTGGAGGCACAGAACCAGCGGATCGCCAAGCTGGAACAATTGGTGGCACAGCTGATGGCGAAGTAAGAGAATACAGGACGAAAGAGAAGGGGCTGCTGCACGTTGCGTACAACAGCCCCTCTTTTGAGCTATAGAGCTTCCCGACTGGAGAGCAGTGACGGGTCCTGCTGCCCCTGCCGGGGCCACCTCTTTTCCACAAATGCCAAAAACTGCTTCAGCACCGGGAACTGTTCCGGATCCCGGTTCCAGACAAAATTCACGTGGCCGGTGGCAATCTGCTTCACGGGAATGGCCACCAAGTTCTTTTCGTCCTGGGCGAATTCTTCAGAAAGGAAGCCCACAGCCGCCTTGTGCCGGATGTATTCCAAGATGGTGAATACCTGGGTGGTCTGGTGGAGGATGCGGGGATGGATCTGGCAGGCGGCAAAGAGGCGGCGCAGATAGCGGGTCTGGCCGAATTGGTCGGTAAACAGTACCAGAGGTTCGTTTTCCAGGTCTTTCAGGTCCACTTCAGAGCGGCGGGCCAAGGGATGGTCCTTATGGACAAAGAGCATGAGCCGGCTGTCTTTCAGTACGCAGCAGGAGTAGGGGGCTTCCGGCAGATGATTGGTGACACACAGGGCCAGATCGATTTCTTTCTGGTCCAGGAGAGAATAGAGGGTGGGACCTGTGGCTTCCGTAGTCACCAGGCGGAGCTGAGGCCAGGCTTCCTGGAGTTCCCGATGGAGGGCGGGGAAAATGGTATTCCCGCACATGGGGACCAGGCCGATCCGCAGCAGGGACTCTCCAGAACCCAAAGAGCGGGCTGTATATTCCAACTGTTCGTACTGGTCCTGGAATTTCAAGGCTTGTTCCAAGAAAACCCGTCCGGCAGAAGTGAGGGTCAGGGCGTTGTGTTTCCGCTCCCAGAGCGGTGCGCCGCATTGCCCCTCCAGCTCCCGGATGGCCTTGCTGAGACCGGGCTGGGTGAGATGCAGCTCTGCGGCAGCTTTGGTGAAATTCTGGTACCGGCAGGCGGTGATGAAATAACGGATCTGTTCCGGCGTAATGGACATGGGAATCCCCTCCTGGGATTTTGAGATTTTCCAAACTTTAAGTTTGTCTTCCTGAAAGACAGAATGTTCACAAAAGATGATTTCTGTATTATAGTAATATCATGAAAGAGGAATCACGTCCATACTTATTGGAAAGTCAGTGGAAAGAAGGGACAGTGTATGGAAAAGAAAATCTACAAGATTGCGGTGATCGCTGGGGACGGGATCGGCCCAGAAGTACTGGCAGAAGGCATCAAAGTGCTGAACCGGACAGCGGAGCTGGATGGGTCTTTTGCCTTTGATTTCACCTATTTCCCCTGGGGCTGTGAATATTATCTGAAGAACGGGGAAATGATGCCGGAAGACGGCATTGAACAATTGTCCCATTTCGATGCCATTTACCTGGGTGCAGTGGGTTATCCTGGGGTTCCTGACCATATTTCCCTCCGGGGACTTTTGATCAAGATCCGCAAGAGCTTCGATCAGTATGTGAACCTGCGGCCGGTGAAGCTGCTGAAAGGGGCTCCCTGCCCCCTGGCCGGTGTGAAGCGGGAAGACATCGACATGGTGTTCGTCCGGGAAAACAGCGAAGGGGAATATGCCGGCGCCGGTGCCTGGCTGTACAAGGACACCCCGCGGGAAGTGGTGATCCAGGACAGCGTGTTCTCCCGGTTCGGGACGGAACGGATCATCCGGTATGCCTATGACCTGGCCCGGAAGGAACACAGATCCCTCACCAGCATCTCCAAAGGGAATGCCCTGAACTATTCCATGGTGTTCTGGGATGAGATCTTCAAAGAAGTGGGGAAAGAATATCCCGATGTAGAAACCCATTCCTACTTGGTGGATGCGGCCAGCATGTTCATGGTGAAGGATCCCAAACGGTATGGGATCATCGTCTGCTCCAACTTGTTCGGGGATATCCTGACGGATCTGGGGGCGGCCATTTCCGGCGGCATGGGCCTGGCGGCTGGCGCCAACCTGAACCCGGAACGGAAGTATCCGTCCATGTTCGAACCCATCCATGGCAGTGCGCCGGATATTGCCGGCCAGGGCAAGGCCAATCCCCTGGCATCCATCTGGTCCGCCAGCCAGATGCTGGATTTCTTCGGGCACAAGGACTGGGGCAAGAAACTCATCGACATCATCGAGACCATGATGGTGGAGAAAAAGGTCCTGACGCCGGATATGGGCGGCACCGCCACCACCAAAGAAGTGGGGGACGAAGCCGTACGGCTGTTGGAAAAATAACAAAAGAGCTGCCGCATCGCGGCAGCTCTTTTGTTATTTACATTGATCGAAGGCCTGGGCCAGGTCGTCCCGCAAGTCTTCTTTGTCTTCCAGGCCTACGGAGAACCGGAGCAGGGTGTGGGTGATGCCCTTTTCTTCCGCTTCTTCCGGGGTCAGGTCCGCATGGGTCTGGGTGATGGGATAGGTGAGCAGGCTTTCGGTGCCTCCCAGGCTTTCCGCGAATTGGATCAGCTGGATCTTTCCCAGGATGGTCTTGGCGGCTTCCGGCGATTTCACATAGAAAGAAATCATCCCCCCGAAGCCGCTGGCCTGTTTCTTCTGGATGGCATAGCCCGGATGACCGGGCAGGCCGGGATAGAGGACCTTTTCCACCAGGGGCTGGGTTTCCAGCCACTGGGCCAGGTACAGGGCATTTTCCTGATGCTGTTTCATCCGCACCGGCAGGGTCTTCAGGCTCCGGAGCATGAGCCAGGAATCAAAGACGCTGAGCACGGCCCCTGTGGTCTTGTAGATGGTCCGCAGCCGGGCGGCCGTATCCTGTTCCCGGCTGATCACAAAACCGGCCAGTAGGTCATTGTGTCCGGCCAGGTACTTGGTGCCGCTGTGGAGCACGATGTCCGCCCCCAGCGTCAGGGGACGCTGGAAATAGGGGGAGAGGAAGGTGTTGTCCACGATCACCAGGAGCCCGTGTTTGTGGGCCAATTCACTGAGGGCTTCCAGGTCGGTGATTTCCATGGTGGGGTTGGTGGGCGTTTCCAAGTAGATGGCCTTGGTAGCCGGAGTGATGGCTTTTTCCACGGCTTCCAGATCGCTGGTGTGGACAGCGGTGAAGGAAAGCCCTAAAGGTTCGTAGGTGGTCCGGAACAGACGGAAGGAACCGCCGTACAGGTCGAAACCGGTGATCAGGTGGTCGCCGGGGGCAAAAAGCCGCATCACCGCATCGATGGCCGCCATGCCGGAGGAAAAGCACAGAGCATCGGTGCCCCCTTCCAGGGTGGAAAGGACTTTTTCCAGTCTGGCATGGGTGGGGTTGGATTCCCGGGTATAGGCCCAGCCGGTGGATTCTCCCAAGCCGGGATGGGCGAAGGTGGATGTGAGATACAGAGCAGGGGAAACGGCCCCCGTGGCATCGTTGGGGCCGCCTCCATGGATACAGGCAGTGGTGAATTTCATGATTTTTTCCTCCTTGCAGGCACGATCGTGCTGCGAACACATAGTATTTTTATAGGAATACATTACTTGTTCCAAGGGAATTTGTCAAGTGCCTGAAAACGGCCTGCAGACAGGGAAAGCGGGGTAAAATGGTTTTCTAAATGAAGGGACTGTGATATAATCATTTGGTAAAACTGGTTCCGGCGGGCCCTGACAGCCTGCTGGAATAGATTTTCGATAGGCGGTGAAAAAATGAGCGTTACAGTCAATGATGTAAAGCATATCGCAAATCTGTGCCGGTTAAATGTTCCGGACGATGAAATGGACAAGTTTGTTGAGCAGTTCAACCAGATTTTGAATTATGCTGAAATCTTAAAGAAAGTGGATACCCAGGGAATCGAGCCTTCTCCCTATGTGCTTCCCATCAGCAATGTGCTGCGGGAAGATGTCCCTGTGGTGAGCCTGTCCCATGAGGACGCCATGAAGAATGCACCTGAGGAATATGAAGGCGGCTTCAAAGTTCCCCGGGTGATCGAATAAGAGGAGGCAGAACAGTGGCTTTATACAGAGAAACTGCACATGAGCTCCACGACAAGCTGGTCAAAAAGGAAATCAGCTCTGTGGAACTGACCAAAGCGGTCTATGACCGGATCGATGAAGTGGAAGACCAGGTCAAGGCCTATATCACCCTGGACAAGGAAAATGCTCTGGCCCAGGCAGCCAAGGTGGACAAGATGATCGCTGACGGGGAAACCATCAAACCCCTGGCTGGGATCCCTGGTGCCATCAAAGACAACATCAGCGTCAAAGGGGTACGGATGACCTGTGCCTCTAAGATCCTGGAAAACTTTGTGCCGGTGTACGATGCCCATGTCATCGAAAACCTGCGGAAAGACGAGACCATTTTCCTGGGCAAGACCAACATGGATGAATTCGCCATGGGGTCCACCACGGAAACCTCCCATTTCCAGATTACCCACAATCCCTGGGATCTGTCCCGGGTGCCCGGCGGTTCTTCCGGCGGCAGCGCAGCTAGCATTGCAGCCGGGGAAGCCATCTGGTCCCTGGGCTCTGATACCGGCGGTTCCATCCGGCAGCCGGCTTTCTTCAACGGCTGCGTAGGGCTGAAACCCACCTACGGCCGGGTTTCTCGGTACGGCTGTGTGGCTTTTGCTTCTTCCCTGGATCAGATCGGGCCCATTGCCCGGGATGTGACGGATGCGGCCCTGGTGCTGAACACCATCAGCGGCCTGGATGCCCATGATTCCACCTCCTATGATGCACCGGTCCCTGATTACACCAAGGCCCTGCGCCAAGATGTGAAGGACCTGACCATCGGCCTGCCCAAGGAATACTTCGGGGAAGGCACGGATCCCAAAGTGGCAGCCCAGATCAAACTGGCCGCCAAGAAGTTCGAAGAACTGGGTGCCCATGTGATCGAGGTCTCCCTGCCCCACACGGAATATGCCGTGATTACCTATTACATCATCGCTCCGGCAGAAGCTTCTGCCAACCTGGGTCGTTTCGACGGTGTCCGGTACGGCTTCCGGGAAATGGCTGCAGAAAGTGCTCCGGAAATGATGCGCAAGACCCGTACGGAAGGCTTCGGCAAGGAAGTCCGCCGCCGGATCATGCTGGGGACCTATGTGCTGAGCTCCGGCTACTATGATGCTTATTATAACAAGGCCATGCAGGTCCGGACTCTGATCCGCCAGGACTTTGCGGAAGCTTTCAAGAAATGCGATCTCCTGCTGACTCCTACCTCCCCGGTGGTGGCCTATCCTCTGGATGCCAAGATGGATCCTCTGACCGTCTACATGCTGGACGTGACCACCATTCCTGTGAACATGGCCGGTCTGCCCGGTATCTCCATTCCCTGTGGCTTTGTAGACAACATGCCGGTGGGGGCACAGCTCATCGGCAAGGCCCTGGGCGAAGAAACCCTGCTGCGGGCAGCTTATACCTTTGAACAGGCTACGGATTTCCATAAAGCCGTGGCACCTCTGGGAGGTTTGAAATAATGACAGAATATACAACCGTAATTGGTCTGGAAGTCCATGCAGAACTGAAAACCAAGACCAAGGCTTTCTGCTCCTGCTCTACGGAATTCGGCGGTGCCCCCAACACCCATGTATGCCCGGTGTGCCTGGGCATGCCCGGGGCTCTGCCCGTCATCAACAAGCAAATGGTGGAATTTGCCCTGCGGTTTGCCCTGGCCGTCAACTGCGAGATCCAGCGCTACAGCAAGTTCGACCGGAAGAACTACTATTATCCGGATCTGGCCAAAGCCTACCAGATTTCCCAGTTCTATCAGCCCATCGCCCTGAACGGGCATCTGGACGTGAACGTGGATGGGGAAACCAAACGGATTGGCATCACCCGGATCCATATGGAAGAAGATGCCGGGAAATTGGTCCATTCCGGTGCTTCCATCAGCACCTCTGATTTCTCTGCAGTGGACTACAACCGGGCCGGTGTGCCGCTGATCGAAATCGTATCCGAACCGGATATGCGGTCTGCGGCGGAAGCCCGTGCCTATATGGAAAAACTCCGGGCGTACCTCCAGTACACTGGGGTCTGCGACGGCAAGATGCAGGAAGGCTCTATGCGCTGCGATGCCAACATTTCCATTATGCCTGTAGGGGCCAAGGAATTCGGCACCCGGGCGGAAATCAAGAACCTGAACTCCTTCAAGGCCCTGGAAAGAGCCATTGAATATGAAGTGGAACGGCAGAAGGAAATCTTGGAAGACGGGGGCCATGTGGTCCAGGAAACCCGTACTTGGGATGATGCCCAGGGCATGACCTTCTCCATGCGTTCCAAGGAAGAAGCCCACGATTACCGGTATTTCCCGGAACCGGATCTGGCACCCATCATCATCGAAAAAGAATGGGTGGAAAAGGCCAAGAGCGAACTGCCGGAACTGCCGGATGCCCGGAAGGCCCGTCTCATGGATGAGAAAGGGCTGGATGACTATTCTGCAGAACTGATCGTGGCTGACAAGAAGATGGCGGAATACTTCGATGCAGCCGCCAAGGAAACTGACGACGCCAAAGGCGTGGCCAACTGGATCCTGGGAGATGTATCCGCTTACCTGAACAGCAACAACTGCGGCATCGGGGAATTCCCCGTGTCCCCGGCTCATCTGGGTCAGATGGTGGCCCTGATCAAGAAAGGTGTGCTGTCCAGCAAACTGGCCAAGAAAGTCTTTGCAGAAATGCTGAAGAAGGATGAAGCTCCGGCAGATCTGGTGAAGAAGCTGGGCCTGGAACAGGTCAGCGACGAAGGGGCCATCCAAGCTATGGTGGACGAAGCCATCGCCGCCAATCCCCAGTCCGTAGCCGACTACAAAGCCGGCAAGGACAAGGCCATCGGCTTCCTGGTAGGCCAGGTCATGAAGAAATCCCGGGGCAAAGCCAACCCGGGTATGGTGAACAAGCTGATCATCAAGACCATCAAGGGTGAATAAAAAAAGAGCTGGTGCTCAGGCACCAGCCTTTTTTTGTGCCAAAAACTTCACAGCTTTGTGCTTTCTTTTTCATAGGCGCCTGTTATGATGGGCGTACGAAAAAGGAGGGGAGCAGGATGCTGCAGCAAAGTTTAAAAGGATATTGGCGCTGGCTGCTGATTGGAGCCATGCTGCCGGGGATCTTCTTGGGACAGATGGACAACCCCCTGCAGCATCGGGTTCCCCGCTATCTGGTACGGTACAATCAGGGCGGGCTTAGTCTGGGGCTGCTCCAGTGGCCGGAAAATCTCCAGGCGGTCCGGTATGAACTGGAAATCTTCTCCCAGGTCCCGGAGGAACTGGATCCGGAACAGCCGGTGGAAGGAGCGGTCTACCGGAATGGAGAGATTTATACCAACCGGATCCTGCTGGATGAAGGCAAACTGCCTTCCCTGGATGACGGCCTGCCTCTTTTCTGGCGGGTACGGGCTTATGATTTGGATGGAAATCCCATCAGCGGCTATTCCCAGCCGAAAGAACTGCAGACGACCCTGGTACGGGAACTGCGGGACGCCCCTGTGCCCCGGAGCCGCACCGAAGGAGAAAATGGCATGGCATTATTGTATCCGGTCTATTCGTATACTGCCTTGCCCGGTGCCCAGCAGTATGAAGTGGAAGTCCTTGACCAGATGCCGGAACAGACGGAAGGAATCCTGCCTTCCCGGCACCGGGTCTATGCGGAAACCACCACCTTGACGGATCTCTATGACAAAGAGCCCCGGATCGGGACGTATTACTGGCGGGTCCGGGGGATGGACGGCAGGGGCCGTCCGCTGGGAGAATGGAGCCTGCCGGAAAAGGTTTCTCTGGAACCTTCCGGACAGGTGGAAGTGGGGATCTACGGGGACAGCATTTCCCACGGGGGCGGGCACCTTTCCTTCAGCCCGACAGATGCTGCTTACAGCTATGCCCATTACCTCACGGTGCCCACGGTCAATCTCTCAGAAAGCGGAGATACCAGTGAAATGATGGTGGAACGGTTCAGGCGGGATGTCCTGCCCTTCCGCCTGAAAACCCTCCTGATCATGGGCGGTTCCAACAGCCTGCGGGATGGAACGGATCCGGACGAAGTCATTGCCGACTTGAAGACGCTGCAGGCCCTGTGCCGGGAAAACGGGATCACACCGGTGCTGCTGACTTTGGCTCCCATCAATCCAGAGAATATCCGAAAGGCCTTTGATGAACCGACGGACCGGGATTGGCAGGAGTCCTTCCGGAAAGTGAATGCCTACATCCGCACCCAGCCTCATATCGACGTGGCCGCACCTTTTGAAGCCATGGGGCCGGAGCTCCCCACGGAAATGGCCTTGGATGGACTCCATGGAGATGTGGCCATGAAACAGATCATGGGCCAGGTGATCAATGCACATGTGAAGGAGTTTTTATAAGGGACTATGGTATAATGGCCCTATGCAGTAAGGGGGAAGATACCATGGACAAAGAGAATTTGAAAGCTTTCTGCCGGGGGCTGGGATTGACGGAAGTGGGAATCGCCCCTGGCCGGCTGCCGGTGCCTGATCCCCTGCCGGAAGTGTGTCCCCTGGCAGCTGGAAAAGGCCTTGAACGGTACGATCTGGCCCGGCTCCTCCCTGGCTGCCGGGCAGCTGTAGTGGTGCTCTTTCCCTATTTCCTGGCGCCGGTGGAGGAAAGCAATCTTTCCCTCTACTGTCAGCTGACCGATTACCACAAAGTGGTCCCGCTGTATCTGGAGAAAATTGCCGGCTGGCTCCAGGCGCAGGCACCGGCAAGCCAGCAGATGGCCATTGTGGATACTTCGCCTTTGGCGGAACGGGACTTGGCGGTCCAATCCGGGGTAGGATTCCTGGGGGATAATGGCTGCCTGATCAACGATACGTACGGTTCCTGGTGTTTCGTGGGGGCGGTCCTGACCACCCTGCCCTTGGTGCCGGATACGCCTCGGCACAGGGAATGCCTCCACTGCGGCGCCTGCAGCAGGAACTGTCCGGGGGATTGTTTCCAGTCCGGGCAGTATGAGTACCGCCGCTGCAAATCCTACCTGACCCAGAAAAAGGGGGAACTGACAGCGGAGGAAACTGCCATCATCCAGAAAACTCCGCTGGTTTTCGGCTGTGATGAATGCCAGAAATGCTGTCCCTACAATGCCCGGGCAAAGGAGACTCCGCTGCCGGAATTCCACCAGGACAGGATCCCTCGCCTGGAAAAAGAGAAGCTGGAAACGATGACCAACCGGCAGTTCCGGGAAGCCTACGGAGACCGTTCCTTTGCCTGGCGGGGGAAAAGGATCCTGCTGCGGAATTTGGCACTGGCGGCTGGGGAGAAATAGCCTGCAGGGACTCCCTTGGCTGGAATGAAATAAATATGATACAATCAGGATATATTTCCCATGGAATATGATGGATTGTGGCAACTTGTCCGAGGAGGTGCTTGCATGGCTCAAGAGAAAAGGATCCCGCTGCCCCGGGATTTGATCCAGTTTATTTTTGAAGCGGCCTATATCCAGCGCTGGAACGATCATATCCGGCCCCAGGGCTTTACGGAACTGGATAAGCAGGCCCATAAGATGATGATCCTCTATGTCTTGGCCCGGTATGAGGAACAGGACCATGGGGCCAGCCTGGACTGGCAGGTGCTGGTGGAAGGGGGCATCTTCGAATTCCTCCATCGGGTGGTGCTGACGGATATCAAACCGCCGGTATTCCACGAACTCATGAGGAAAAGCGGCCATCAGCTGAACCAATGGGTCTACAAGGAACTGGTCCGCCGGGTCCCGTCCTTAAAGGGCAGTGCTTTTATGGACAAAATGCAGCAGTACCTGGATGGAGACAGCCATCCTCTGGAAAAGCAGCTGATCCGGGCTGCCCATTATCTGGCTACAGAGTGGGAATTCCGGATCATCTATCATATGAATCAGGGAATCTTCGGGGTGGAAGAGATCCGGGAGCGGATCGCCGATGAAATCGAAGACCATTACAATCTGGCCGGAGTCCAGAAAATCGCCATGAACGGGAAAACCCGGAAGTTCGTGGATCTAATCGGCAAATTGCGGTTCCAGAAGCGCTGGTCCCAGTCTCCTCGGGTGCCGGAGACTTCTGTCATGGGCCATGTGCTGATCGTAGCCATCATGGGATATTTTTGCGGAGAAGCCATGGGGGCCTGTAAAGCCCGGCTGGTGAATGACTTTTTGGGAGGGCTGTGGCACGATCTGCCGGAAGTCCTGACCCGGGACATCATTTCTCCCATCAAGCGCTCCATCGAAGGACTGGAGGAACTGATCAAGGACATCGAACAGCGGCAGATGGAAGAGATCCTGCTGCCTTTGCTTCCCGCCAGCTGGCATGAAGACATCCTGAATTTTACCGTCCATGAGTTCGAGAACCGGATCTGGGAAAACGGAAAGATCCGGCTGCTGGAGGGAGATATCCCGGAACAGTACAACAAGGATGAGTACAGCCCAGTGGATGGCCGGGTGCTGAAGGGATGCGACCATCTGGCGGCCTTCTTGGAAGCCTGGCTCAGCATCCAGTGCGGGATCACTTCTTCCCATCTGGCCGGAGTGGTAGAGGCCCTGCCCAAGGCTTACCAAGGAAAGAGCATCGGTGGGATCAATTTCGGAAAGATTTATGAACAGTTTCGCTAAAAAAGAGGTGTGGAACAACCCGTGGTGATGTGACCCCAAAAAGTTAGACCTTAGTAACGAGATGGTTTT
>UMHH01043449.1_pt1 | contig 80952 bp, 70 predicted proteins | sample 1965491 | NCBI WGS metagenome assembly UMHH01 (sample SAMEA4836094, study PRJEB28245) | human gut metagenome | biome: gut microbiome; material: fecal sample | place: Denmark | collected 2008
GGGAAACTCGGATGCCGAACTCGCTGTGAAGCAGGAAGCCCCTCACTTAAGTGAGGGGAGAAGTCACCGTCGTACAGTATGTTTTTACACGGCTGACGGTATTCCCAGGTACCGACTGATGAGAGTTTCTCGCCGTCTCGCCGGAATGAATGCGACGGACTTTTAGGTAAGACCGATTTTGGCTTTGTACTTACTGATTGTGTCTGCCCACCAATTTAAAATTTCGGGATCAACTTCACCGTCGCGGCTTCGTAGCACAAGACGTTCCGGAGAGAGCGCAAGCGTTGAATCGATGGAAGTAACCAAGTTCTTGTACGGCGACTGACCTAAAAGTAAGAATTTGGGCAGAATCGCCCAGCCTACGCCTTTTGCAGCCAAGCCCAAAGCCCATAGGCCGCTGTCAACTTCCCAATGGTCGTTGCAAATTACACGGGGTGGAGTTGCTTCCGGTGCTCGGGCGTGCACCACGATTTGTCGGTAGCAGCGCAAATCCTCAAGGGTTGGCCGAGAAAGGGAGGCCAACGGATGGTTTTTTGCAACAACAATGGACACGGGTGAGTGCCCGAGCAACCTCTCATCGCAGTGAGAAGATGGGGAGGATGCAAATATCAGAGCCAAATTCATGCCGGCTCTGCTGAAAAACCAGTCTGCCTCAGAACCGGTGATGTTTTCAACCTGCAGCCGTACGGATGGAAAGCGTCGGGCAAACAGCCGCAGCCAGTCAATCATGACCGGAGCTTCCAGAACAAGATCAATGCCCATGTAAAGAGCAGGGGATGGCGTATCGGTAAGCGACAGGGCGCGGGTTTCAAGCCGATCCGCTTCAGCCAGAAGACGTTGCGCGCCGACCAGAAGTTCAGTTCCTCTGGGTGTCAAAACAGGTTTGGGCGTCCGGTCAAAAAGCTTGTATCCAAGTTCGGCCTCCATTCCTGAAATATGCATCGATACCACCGATTGGGCCCGTCGAATTTTTCGTGCCGCTTCCGAGAACGAACCTGTTGCCGCAACGGCAACAAAGGAGCGGAGTTCATCAATTTTTAATCCCATAGGACTGCGTGCCTTTAGTGACTATCAATTTATCGATAGATTCTAACTAGATTGTGCGGAAATTTGATGAGACAATTCTGCCATGACTGACTTCATGGAGCAGGCCTATGTCCTTGAATTCCACTCTCAAAAAGAAACCGATGAGCGCGGTTGCGACGCTTGATCTCAATTTGTCTGCTCAACATTCTTTGCAAAACGCAAAGGCTGACGAGAAAATCCATGCGGGAAGCGGCAATGGGGCGAATGCAGTTTCCGGGGCTGAACTTTGGGCTGCCCGCATCGGTTTTTTCGCCGGAGGTTTTACGGTAGCGTCGTGGGCGCCTCTGATTCCTTTTGTCCAGTCGCAATTGCGGCTCGAGCCCTATGTTTTGGGGTTGTTGCTGCTGGGCTTGGGGGTCGGATCTTTTGTCGGCATGCCGTTGGCAGGCAAACTGACGCAACGTATCGGAGCTCGGAATGCGATATTGCTTTCCGGTTTGGCGTCCTGCCTTTTGCTGGTGGTGCTTTCGCTTGTGCCGGGATTTTACATTGAGTGCGCCGCACTTCTGGCTTACGGCGTGACACTGGGTTGTCTGGAAGTGAGCGTCAATATTTACGGTACGCATTTGGAAAATCGCAATCAAGCGCGCTTAATGAGCGGCTTGCATGCTGCTTACTCCATCGGAGAAGTTGTTTCTGCAGTCGCGCTCACTTCGTTGTTTGTGCTGGGACTTGCCCCGGCTCAGGCTGTCGGCGCGTTGATGGTCTCATTGGCTTTGACGATGGTTGTTTTGCTTCGTCGCATCGAAAACCATCCGATAGAGGTGCCCCGAAAAACAAAAGAAAAGCGTAACGGATGGGCTTTCAACGGCTCTATAGCAATTTTGGCGGTTGTTTGTGCCGTGATTTTCCTTACGGAAGGAAGCATGCTTGACTGGAGCGCCATCTATTTGCGTGATTACGCAGGGGTGCCACAGGAGGGCAGCGCTGTCGGTTACACACTTTTTGTTATTGCAATGGCTATGTCACGTTTGATCGGTGACAAGCTGGCAATGAAGTTCGGCGCTGTAACGATGCTTTCCGTTGGAATCGCCATGATGCTCGCAACGCTTCTGGCGTTGGTGCTCTTTCCTTATCCGGCAAGCGCCATGGTCTCCTTGTTTATCATGGGGCTCGGAATTGCCAACATTGCTCCGATTGTCATCTCGGCTGCGTCGCGAACGGCAGCAATGGATAGCGTTAAAGCCATTACGGCTGTGACAACTGTCGGTTACGGCGGCCTGTTGGCCGGTCCTGCCCTGATCGGAGCGATATCTTCGGCATTGTCGCTGCAAGGCGCTTTTCTTACGGTGTGTGTGCTTTTGGCAGTCAGTCTGATACTTGTCCAAAAAAATAAATCCGCGTTCAGTTGACGCGAAGGTAAGACGTACCGCAGGACGCGTCTTACCTATGGTCGGTTACAGTAGAAGCCGTAAAGCCCCTGACTTCAATCGGTGGAGAAAGTCACTTGAGGAAGGTAACGGGGGTGTCGCCGCTTGTACGAATGGCTTCGAGACCTTCCGGGCTGATTTGACCGAGGTCGGCCAGGTCGGAACTCCACGGGAATTCCACAAGGAATATCGCAATATTGCCCCAAGGTTTGTAGACGGTCATCGTTCCGCGCGTGATCTCAAAGTGGCGGGCGGAGCGTTCGAGTTCCAGAGCAGGCTTGGGATATGCGATACGTTCATTGCGACCGAAGTTTTCAAACGTGAGCGTCATCGGCAGTCGTGCGATGAAAGCGCGGGCGTCGGCATTGTCGGCCATTTCGACGGGATAACTTTTGCCGTCGATGGAAACTTGGATGGTTTCGGACATAGCGGTTCCTGAAGAGAGTAGACCCAAACAGACAAGGAGCGAGGCAAATAGTCGCTGGGCATGCATGGTGTTGTTCCTTTCCGATTGGTGTTTTGCGGATTTGCAAACATGCTATCGCGCTGGAAGTGACCAGTCGTGAGCGGCGGTGTCAAAGGTTTGCCTGAAAGGAGCAAGTACAAAAAAGGCGCCTCTCGAGCAGAAGCGCCTTGGTGCCACAACAGTTGATTGTGTCGATTATTTCGTGCCGGTCGAGCCGAAGCCTCCTTCGCCGCGCGAACTTGCTTCAAAATCGGTCACAATTTCAAACTCGGGCTGCACGACGGGCAGCACCACGAGCTGGGCCAGACGCTCGAAGGGTTCGAGTACAAACGGCTCTTTGCCGCGGTTCCAGGTGCTGATCATCAGTTCGCCCTGATAGTCGGAATCAATCAAACCGACCAAATTTCCGAGCACAATGCCCTTTTTGTGCCCCATTCCGCTGCGGGGAATAATGACGGCGGCGTAATTGGGATCACCGATGTGGATCGCCAGACCGGTCTTTACGAGGACTGTCTCACCGGGGTTGATTGTGAGCGGTTCATCGAGGAGGGCTCGAAGATCGAGGCCTGCGGAGCCCGGCGTGGCATAGCGCGGAAGGTGCTCGCGGATGCGTTCGTCAAGGACCTTGAGTGCAATTTTCATTTTTTCGTCGTGCTTTATTCGTTGTTGGATTTGTCGGCTTCTTCAAGCCGTTTGAGCCGCTCGAGCTTCTGATGCTGCGAGAGTGCGCAAACAAGACCGCCGAATGTTACGAACATTCCTACGGGAATCAAGTTTTGCAGGCTCGGCTCGGACATGCCCGCGATGATGAACAACACGCCGAAAAGCGCGATCACGCTGCCCGCAAGACGCAATAGCGCAGGCATGGCGTTCTTGTTCTGGGCGATGAAAACGGGCGAGGAGGGGGCCTGATCGGATTCGTTAGCGCGACGTACGGTGACCATGCCCGGCATGTCGCCGTTGACGGAAACGGTAAGGCCGCTTACCTTTGCATTGCCCTTTTCGATTTCCTTCAAAAACGCGATGTAGTCGCCGTTATGAGGTTCAAGCGTTTTTTCGTTGAGTTTGAAGGCCATGTCTACACCTCCTTTGCGAGGTCATCGGCGATGCATTCGATGATGGTTTGCGCAAGCACATCCTTGCTCACAAGACCCGTGGCGACTTCCTTGTCGGCCGTCACGATCACCGCTTCGTTCATGTCGCAGCCGATGGCGCTGCGGGCGTTGTTGGCCACGATCATGCGAGCGAGCTTGCGGATGCGCTTGCCGCGTGCGTTTTCAAGCACGTTTTCGGTTTCGGCGGCAAAGCCGACGCAGTAAAGCGATGGAAATTCACGTGCCGCCTGCGCGAGGATGTCTGGATTTTCCACGAGATCCAACGCGGGCGGTTCATCTGACTTCTTGATTTTTTCATCGGCGACTGCCTGAGCACGCCAGTCGGAAACGGCAGCGACGCTCACAAAGACGTCGGCCCCGGGTGCCTCACGGTGCACGGCTTCGTTCATTTCTTCGGCCGAAACGACCGGCACTGCTTTGACACCGTAAGGGGCTGCGATCGAAGTGGGGCCGGAAATGAGCGTCACATTGGCTCCCGCTTCAAAGGCGGCCTGCGCAACGGCGTAGCCCTGCTTGCCGGAGCTGCGGTTGGTGATGCCGCGCACGGGATCCAATGCTTCAAAGGTGGGACCGGCCGTGACAACGAAGCGCTTACCTTGCAGAATCTTCGGAGAAAGCAGGCGCGCGGCGTGTGCTGCAATCTCTTCGGGCTCAATCATTCGGCCTGCGCCCGAAACGCCGCACGCAAGCTCTCCGCAGGCGGGTCCGAGCACGGCAAAGCCGTCGGCCTTGAGCTGAGCGATGTTGCGCTGAGTGCTCGCTTTGGCCCACATATTGCTGTTCATTGCCGGACATACGGCAACCGGACAGGAACTTGCGAGAATAACGGAACTCACCAGGTCGTCGGCAATGCCGTTGGCGGCCTTGGCCAGGATGTTGGCGGTGGCAGGCGCGACGATCAACAAGTCGCAGTCGCGCGTGAGCGCCAGGTGTTGCATCGTGCCGTCAAAGGCCTCGGTTTGTACCGGATGTCCTGAGAGCGCGGCAAACGTAAGCGGACCGACAAACTCTGTTGCGGCTTGCGTCATGCAGACGCGAACCGTTGCCCCCGATTTAACCAAAAGCCTTACGAGCTCACAGGTCTTGTAGGCGGCGATGCCGCCCGTGACAGCCACTGTGATGTTTTTGGCAGCCAGGCGAGAGTAAAGCTTTGCGGTCATGATGAAGCAGTTTTAAGTTAAAGCCGAATATCAGAAGAAAGTGTAGACGTCCTGCACAAGGATTGGATTAAGAGAGCTCGCGGATCTTTTCGAGTACCGCTTCCACGTGCCCCGGCACCTTGACGCCGCGCCACTCAAACGCGAGCTTACCCTGCGGATCAATGAGGAATGTCGAGCGCACGATGCCGCGGCAGGGCTTGCCGTACATCACCTTCGGCTTGATGACATCAAAGGCCGTGCAGAGCTCTTCGGACTTGTCACTCACGAGTTCAATGCCAAGTTCCTGGCGGGCGCAAAAGCCTTCGTGGGTTTTCACCGAATCGCGGGAGACGCCGATTACCTTGGCGTTCAAAGCCTCGAACTGAGGCACGGCAGCCGTAAAGTCGCGCGCCTCAATCGTACAGGCCGACGTGTTGTCCTTCGGGTAGAAATAAAGCACCACCCAGCGGCCGCGTTGGGCTTGTAAATCAAAGTCGCCTGCCGTAGAGGGGCCTCTGACGTTGACGATGTTTTCTCCGATCTGAAACATTGACAATTCTCCAAGAGTCAAAATTTTTAGGTGCGGTGAGTTTAGCAACTTGCACAGTCTCGAATGTTCGCAAATATTGCCGCGTGCGGATGCCTGAAGCCTGGCGAAGTGCTATCTTTAGGAGCCTCGAAAACCACAGAAGCCAAAAGGAAGTCTTCGACATGCGTTTCCAGCCCAATGTTCGCCGCATCGCGGCGATTCACGACCTGTCCGGAATCGGCCGGACATCTTTGATGGCCGTCATTCCGATTCTCTCTACCATGGGCTTTAACGTGTGTCCTCTGCCCACCGCGATTCTCTCCAATCACTCGCAGTACCCGGACTTTTCCTTCCTCGATCTCACCGAAGAGATGCCTCGCATCATTGATCAGTGGGAAAAGCTCGGCGTCACTTTTGATGCGATCTACACGGGCTATATGGGTTCGCCCCGACAAATCGAGATCGTCTGCGGCTTTATCGAGCGCTTCCGCACGGCCGATACGCTCGTGGTGGTCGATCCGGTCTTGGGTGACAACGGACACCTCTACAGCAAGATGACGCAGGAGATGGTCGAAGAGATGCGGCGCCTGGCATGCCGGGCCGACGTGCTCACGCCCAATCTCACCGAGGCGTTTGCGCTTTTGGATCGTCCTTACAAGACGGACTGCACGACCGAGGAACTCAAAGACTTGATTGCCGAACTTTCCGAAATGGGCCCCGATACGGTGATCATCACGGGTGTTCCGGTGCCGGGCCAGTCGGGATTAACTTCCGTGATTGCGCGCAGCAAGTCTGATTTGCGCACCTGGAAGGTCACCTGTCCGTATCTGCCTGCGCATTATCCCGGCACGGGCGACAGCTTCACGAGCGTGATCACGGGCAGCCTCCTGCAGGGCGACAGCCTTCCGATTGCGCTTGATCGCGCCGCTCAGTTCATACTGCAGGGCATTCGCTCTACATTCGGCTATCGGATGGATAATCGCGATGGAATTCTGCTTGAGCGAGTGTTGCCCAACCTTAATACACCGATTCAGTCGGCCACCTACGAGTTGGTCTGACAGAGAGTTGTGACAAAACAAAAAACCGCGTCTTGCTTTCGGACACGGTTTTTCTGTTTGAGGCTGTACTGAGGACAGAAAGCTTACCTTTCTCGGCGGAATTCGTCGAACACCAGGAGTGCCGCCCCCACGCAAATGCAGATGTCGGCCACGTTAAAAGCCGGCCAGTGGTAGCCAAACGCGTGAAAGTCGAGAAAGTCCGTGACGTAGCCGTAGACGAGGCGGTCCCAGAGGTTGCCCAGGGCGCCTGAAATCACCAGGGACATCGAGAAGGCAAAGAGTGTGCGCTTGGCGTGACGCCACAGAAAGAACAGACACGCTGCAGTCACAAGCAGGGCTATGCCCGCGAAGGCGAAAATTTGCCATCCGCCTGCGTCACCCAGAAACGAAAAGGCCGCGCCCGTGTTGCGAACGTGGCAAAGATTGAAAAAGGGCGTGACAGGGACAAAGACGCCGTACGCGAGCGTATCGATGACGGCGACCTTCGTGATCCGGTCGACAACGAGCAACACGAACGCTGCCGCAAGCCAGAGGACAAAACGCCCCGGAGCGGGGCTCCGGGGTGCGGATCGATTGATCTCGGTCACGGCGTTTAGGCCTTGGTGCGGACTTCGCCGGCGCCGAAGAGGTTCGTGAGGCACCGTTCGCACAGTTCCGGATGTTCGGCATTGTTGCCCACGCTCGGAACGTAGTGCCAGCAGCGGCAGCACTTCTTCTGCTCGGTGGCGGTAACCGTGATTTCCAAGTCACCTTCGTTTTTCACGAGTTCGGCGCGCGAGGTCATCATCACGAACTTGAGTTCATCGCCCAGGCCCGCGAGGGTCTCGTATGTTTCACCGCTTGCGGCGATCTTGCATTCGGCCTGCAGGCTCGAGCCCACAAGGCTTTGCATGCGCAGCTCTTCGATCTTCTTGAGCACTTCGGCGCGAACGTCGCGGATCGTCGACCATTTGGCGAGCAGCGCTTCGGAGCCTTCGACAGCGGGCACCGTGTGATAGAGCTCGGTAAAGATCGTACCTTCCTTGTTCGGACTGAAGATCGCAAAGGCTTCTTCGGCCGTAAAGGAAAGGATCGGAGCCATCAGACGCAGATAGGCCGCCGTGATGTGCCACAGGGCGGTCTGAGCGCTGCGGCGCGGCAGACCGTCAGTCTTCGTGGTGTAGAGACGGTCCTTGAGGATGTCGAGGTAGAAACTGCCCAGGTCGTCGGTGGCAAAGCCCATCAAAAGAGTGGCGACTTGCTGGAAGCTATAGCTCTCATTTGCCTCAATGATCTGCTTTTGAAGCTCGGCAACGCGAGCCAGCGCCCAGCGATCAAGCTCGAGCATCTGATCGACCGACACGGCATCCTTATTGATGTCGAAGTCGTTCGTGTTGGCAAGCAGGAATCGCAGCGTGTTGCGGATGCGGCGGTAGCTGTCGACAACACCCTTGATGATGGTCGGGCCGATACGCAGGTCGCCTGTGTAGTCGGTCTGAGCCACCCAGAGACGGCAGATTTCGGCGCCGTACTTTTCGTAGATTTCCTTCGGACCCATGGCATTGCCGCGAGACTTGGACATCTTCTTGCCTTCTTCGTCGACGAGGAAGCCGTGCGTGAGAAGCGCATCGTAGGGCGGACGGCCGTAAAGGATGGAACTCGTCAACAGGGAGGAATGGAACCAGCCGCGGTGCTGATCGCTGCCTTCAAGGTAGAGGTCGCAGTGAGGCTTGCCGTCGTAGACGTCTTTGTGCGAGCCGTTCATCACGGTTTCGTACGTGGAACCGGAGTCGAACCACACGTCGAGAATGTCGGTGGTCTTGTCGTACTGAGCGGCTTCTTCGGCGGGCATGAAGTCTTCGGCCTTGGCCTTCACCCAGGCTTCGATGCCTTCTTTTTCAACGCGTTGGGCGACTTCTTCCATGATTTCGAGCGTACGCGGATGCAGTTCACCCGTTGCCTTGTTCATGAAGAAGGGCAGGGGAACGCCCCAGTTGCGCTGACGCGAGATGCACCAGTCGGGACGGTTCTCGATCATGGCGTGCAAACGGTTGTAGCCCCAGGACGGGATGAACTTGGTGGCATCGACACCTGCCAGAGCCGTTTCGCGCAGGCTCTTTTCTTCGGCTTCGGTGTTGAGCACGCCCTTGGTGTCGGCCGTGGGCTTGTCCATGCGGATGAACCACTGAGCCGTTGCACGATAGATGAGCGGCGTCTTGTGGCGCCAGCAGTGCATGTAGCTGTGCTGGATCATTTCGCAGTTAAGCAGCACGCCCGCCACGCGCATCGTGTCAACAATCTTGGGCTGAGCCTTCCAGATGTTGAGACCGCCGAAGAGCGGGAGCCAGTCGGCATAAACGCCGTTGCCCATCACCGGGTTGAGAATCTGATCGTTGGTCATGCCGTTGGCCTTGCACGACACAAAGTCGTCCAGGCCGTAGGCCGGAGCCGAGTGCACGACGCCCGTACCGCTCGTGGCTTCCACGTATTCACCGAGGAACACCGGCGAGAAGCGCTTGAAGCCTTCGTGCAATTGGCTGAAGGGGTGCATGAAGCGGACGTGATCGAGGTTCTTGCCGTTGGTTTCTCCGACGATCTTGCCCTCGAGCTTGTAGCGCTTGAGGCAATCTTCCACAAGGTTGGCGCCCAGAATCAGGTACTTGTCGCCGCAGTCCACGAGCGCGTACGACAGATCCGGGTGCATGTTGATAGCCTGGTTGGCCGGAATCGTCCACGGCGTCGTAGTCCAGATCACCGTGTAGCAGGGCTTTTCAATCTTCACGCCCATCAGTTCTTCGACTTTGGGCTTGTCTTCTTCGGAAAGCGGGAAGGCGACGTCGATGGCGTAGCTTTCACGATCAGCGTATTCGACTTCAGCTTCGGCAAGAGCCGAGCAGCAGTCAAAGCACCAGTTCACGGGCTTCAGGCCGCGGTACACGTAGCCCTTCTTCACGATGCGGGCAAGCGTGCGGATTTCGGCGGCTTCCGTTTCAGGACGCATCGTCAGGTACGGATTTTCCCAGTCGGCGAGAACGCCCAGACGCTTGAAGCCGGCTTTCTGCTTGGCGACCTGTTCCTTGGCATAGGCGCGGGCCTTGGCCATCAGGTCGGTCTTTTCGAGTCCCTTGCCGTACATCTTTTCGATCTGAATTTCGATCGGCATGCCGTGGCAGTCCCAGCCAGGCACGTAGGGGACGTCGTAGCCTTCGAAGAGCTTGGTCTTGTTGACGATGTCCTTGAGAATCTTGTTTAAGGCATGGCCGAGGTGAATTTCACCGTTGGCATACGGCGGGCCGTCGTGCAGAACGAAACGGTTGCGGCGGCCTTTGCAGGCGTTCTGAATCGTGTGGTAGAGATCGCGTTTTTCCCAGTCGGCAACCCAGACGGGTTCGCGCTTGGGCAAATCGCCGCGCATCGGGAATGCTGTGTCGGGAAGATTAAGCGGGTACTTTGCCGTATTGCCGGCTTTATCGGCTTTAGCCATGTGTCAGTCTCCAGGCCCCCTCGGGCTCTTCTGAAAGATTGAAAAGAATTGAATTTTGAGGTGCGCGAAAAAAGAGCGCCGTCATGAAAGAGGCGCGGGCGCAACGAGGTGTTAGTTTACAGGGAGAACCCTGCAGATTTCCATAGGTAAGCCTGCTTAGGTCCGGTGCGTTCTTAACGATTAAACGCATGTCGGATCTTCTTATACGACATTGCGTTATTGTGAAATTTGCTGCGTGCTTAATTCCCTGGATTGAACCTAAGTTCGGTAGAGCTTGTTGCGATCGTACTTGCCATTGTCTTTGGGAAGACCCACCACATCGGAAACCTGCGCTTCATACGAAGCAAAGAGCGCTTGCATTTCTCTGGCGTACCACTCCAGAAAGATGCGTACGCGCTTCATGTGCCAGGCCTCGTGGCTGGCCACAATGAAGCACTCCACGGGCGGATGAAACCAGCCGGGCAAAATGGCGACGAGTCTCCCCGCGAGCAGATCTTCGTAGATCTGCACAAGCGGCATATCAACGGCCACACCCATGCCTTCGAGAAGAGCGGAGCGAATCGCCAGGATGTCGGTGGAGCGGATGCAGGAGGCGTAGGTGATCGGTTCGGCCTTGTTGCCCCGGTAGAGCATTTTGGTCTCTTCACGAACGGGGCCGTTGTAGACAAGTCCCGTGTGCAGGCGCAGGCTCACGGGGTCGAGTGGCATGCCGTGCTTTTGAATATAGGCGGGACTTGCGACCGGCAGATAGACGTTGCGGCCGCGGCTCATGTAGCACAATCCCGAAAGTGTCGGTTCTCCGGTGATGGTCGCCACGTCGCACAAGCCCTTTTGCACGTCGACCGGTTTGTAGCCGCTCAAAATCTCCACCGTGATCTGCGGGTGCAGCTGTTGAAAACGTTGTAGCAACGGCGTAAGGCGCCTTGCGGCAAAGCCGGGAGCCGAGGATAGGCGGATATTGCCGGTAAGCGCACTGTTGTCGTCGATGATCTTTTGCATCAATGAATCGTGCGCGCGAAGAATCGGCGTCATGCGTTTGAGAACCATTTTGCCCGTTTCCGAGAGTTCCATCGGACGAGAGTTGTGGCGGATCAGATCGCAACCGAGCGCTTTTTCCAGTCCTGCGATCGCCCGTGAGAGGTTGGAGACATCAACGCCGAGCGCCGAGGCTGCTGCCGACAGCGTCCCGGTTTTTGCGAAGGTGACAAAGTAGCGCCAGGCGGCGAGGTCGTCGAGTTTGGACACGGCAAAATCTCCGGGAAACCAGACATATAAGATGCGTTGATTCTTTCATTTCTTTGCGTATTACGCAAATTAAGTTTGACAAAAACAAATTGTATTGAGAAGGCGATCAACGGATACTGGCGACAAGTATCCGTTTATTCTCTTTCATTAGGGAGCGATTTGCCGTGATTCACGACGAGTTCTACTGGATCAGCCAGATCAACAAAGCAAGCGTAGTGTCCAACAGCCGGGAGAAGCTTCTCGACGAAGCGACGGCCAAGCTTGCTGCCCGCGGCATTGCCGCCGTTGAAAAGGAGGCCGAAGTCGATGCCTCCAAACGCGTCAAGAAATACATTGCCTACGAACCGATGGTGATAGCCGCTACGGGCCCCGAAGTGACGATTCTGCACGCGGGCCGTTCAAGTCAGGACATTCTCTCGACGATGCGAGTGGCTATTCTGCGCGAGCAGACGTTTGAGCTGTGCGAGGCGCTCGATGCGGTGATCGCCAAGATCCTTTCCTTGGCCGAAGAACATCGCGACACGGTGGTGCCTAACTACACCAACGGCGTAGCCGCGCAGCCCAACAGCTACGCACACTATCTGTTGGGTTTTGCCGCCGCCTTCCTGCGCGATCGCGAACGTTTAAACCAGTGCCTCGTGCGTTACAACGAGTGCCCGATGGGCGCGACCGTGCTAAACGGTACGGGCTGGCCCCTGAACCGCGATGACATGGCCAAGCTCCTTGGCTTTGACCGCCCGCGCCTGAACGCCTTTGACTGTACGTGCGAGACGCCTGTTGACTTTGCGCTTGAAGTGTCGTCGGTCGCCGCTTCCGTCGGCGTGCACGTCGGCTCCATGATCAACGACATCATGGTGCAGTACGCTCAGAGCCGCCCCTGGATCATTTTGCAGGAGGGAGGAGAAAACACGTACGTGTCCTCGGCCATGCCGCAAAAGCGCAATCCGGGCCTCATGAATAACTGTCGCGGTGACGCCAGCGACGTCGTTTCGGAAATGACCGCGGTCTTTATGCGCGTGCACAACCTCGTTCCCGGAATGGTTGACGGAAAGAGCGTGGCCAAGAACGGTCGCATGACGAAGGCCGCAGTCTCCATGCTGGAGCGCTTCCTCAAAGTGCTGAACGCGCTTCGCATCAACCCTGCGCGAGCGCTCGAAGAATTGAACAGCGACTGGACGGCTTCGCAGGAAATCGCCGATCGTCTGATGCACGACCACGGACTGCCGTTCCGCATTGGTCACCATGTCGCCAGCCGCATGGTTTCCTGGGCGCGAGCCAACAATGTTTTGCCGCAGGACTTCCCGTACGAACAGATGCAGCGCATCTATGTTGAAGAAATTCGCGAGGAGTTCCCCGAAGGCCCCGAAGTGCTGCCTATGAGTAAGGAAGAATTTCTCGAGGCGCTTGATCCGCGTAAGATCATTGCCAACCGAAAGACCAAGGGCAGCGCCGCTCCCGCAGAGGTCGAGGCGATGATCGCGGACTTTGCCGCCGCGCTCAAGGCCGAACAGGGCAAGACGAACGCGATGCGTCAACAGGTGACTGACGCCATCGCAGGACTCGAGGCCGCCTTTGCCGAACATCTATAAATTCCAACTCTAAGGAGATAACAAAATGTCTTCGGTATTGCCTCTGATTGCCGTGATCGTGACAGTGATCGCCGGCTGGGCGCTGATCAAGCGCGTGCAGACGCATATGGTGCTGTTGTTTGCAGGTCTGGCTATTTTGATCTGCGTAGCGCTTGCCGGCGTCGGTTTCCTTCCGAAGGGTGTCAAACCGTCAGGATTTTGGCTCTTTGATATTTTCGCGACTTTGAAGTCTATTGCCACCAAGCAGAGTTCAGGCATCGGCTTTCTCATCATGACTGCCGGCGGCTTTGCAGCTTATATGGATCGAATCGGCGCTGCCAAGGCGCTTGTGGACGTAGCCGTCAAACCGCTTTCGGCCCTGAAGGCTCCTTACCTTGTGCTGGCTTTCGGGTATGTCGTCGGTCAAATGCTTGTGACCGTGATTCCGTCTGCCGCGGGCCTTGCCATGCTTCTTTTGGTGGCTTTGTTCCCGATTCTCAAGGCCGTGGGCGTTTCTGCCGCAGCGGCCGCTGCCGTGATCGGTACGTCGGCAGGCATGACCTTTGCCCCGACGGCAGGTACCGCCAGTCTGGCTGCCAAGGTGGGCGGTCTTGATCCGATCATCTACCTCGTTCAGTACCAGTTGCCGCTCGCAATCCCGACTCTGATCGTCGCCGCGATCGCGCACTATTTCGTGCAGCGCTACTACGACAAGAAGGGTGACGATCAGGTCGCTGAAGTCGTGGAAGTTAAGAAAGTGGACGTTCCGGTTGTGCCCAAGTGGTATGCCTTCTTCCCGGTGCTTCCGATTGCATTGCTGATCATCTTCTCCAAACTTGTCGTCTCTTCGATCAAGCTCGATACGGTGGCTGCACTCTTCATGGTGTGGGTGCTCGTGGTAATCGTCGAATGGATCCGCCTGCGCGATGTAAAGAAGATCTTTAAGGATGGCATGGCTATGTTCCAGGCCATGGGCAAGATGTTTACGGGTATTGTGGCCCTGATCATCTGCGCTGAGTTCTTTGCCACCGGGCTGAAGACTTCGGGGCTCATTGACGTCATCATCAACTCGGCCAACGGCGTGGGTGCCGGCATGGGTGTGATGACCGTAATTCTGACGGCGATCGTGTCGCTCGTGACGTTCTTGACGGGTTCCGGCGTCGGTGCCTACTCTTCGTTTGCGTCTTTGGCTCCGGACGTGGCGGCTGGTTTCGGAGGCTCCGTTGAAGCTCTGGTCACTCCGATGCAGTTTGCAAGCGGCATGATTCGTGCCATGAGCCCGGTGGCCGGTGTGATCATCGCAGTGGCCGGTGCCGCGGGCGTCTCGCCCATGGCCATCGTGCGCCGCACCTGGATTCCGATGACACTCGGGTTGATCACCACCTTGATCTTCAATCAGATCTTCTTTGGCTGATCAAGCGACTGACTTCAGACACAATGGCCCGTGAAGCTCACAAGGTGACACGGGCTTTTTAGTGGCTTCAGACGCCTAAAAGTCGTCGTGCCGTTTCGGCATCACGGTTGATGGCAGCCTTGAGCTCTTCGAGCCCTGAGAATTTTTTTTCGTCTCTGAGTTTTTGCACGAACTCAATTTCGACGATGCGCCCGTATGCGTTACCGGAATAATTAAAGACGAATGTTTCGAGAAGCCAGCGGCGCTCGGACGCAACGGTCGGCTTGTAGCCGAGGCTTGCGGCACCTCCGAATACGGTTTCGCCGTCGACTCCCTTGACGCGCACGGCAAAGACGCCGTGCAGGGCGCAGACGGCCTTTGAGCCAGGAGGCAGCATTGCCACATTGAGCGTCGGAAATCCCAATGTTCGGCCGAGCGCGGCGCCGTGGATGACGCGGCCGGTGACGCGGTAGGGGCGTCCAAGCATGGTTTGCGCTTCATTAAGATCGCCCGATGCCATTGCAGCACGAATGCGGGAACTCGATACTCTCTCGTCAGATTGATAGAGCAAAGGGGTGGCAACGGCTTCAAAGCCTAAGGTTTCGCCCAGACGCTTGAGCTCGGAAAAGTCACCTGAGCCGCCTGCACCAAAATGGAAATTGTTGCCCACCGTCACCCAACGGCAACTGATGCCTTCGGCGAGGATGTCGCGCGCAAACGCTTCGGGCGAGAGTGAGGCAAATCGTTTGTGAAAGGGCATGATGTAGACCGCATCAATGCCGCAGCCGGCAATGGCGGTCATTTTGTCGCGCAGCGTGCAGATGCGGGCAAAGGGAGCTTTGCCGAAGAGTTCGCGCGGATGCGGTTCAAACGTGACGACGGCGGCAGCGAGCCCTCGGGCGTGCGCTTCCTGAGTCACCGCGCGAAGGAGTCGCTGGTGGCCGAGGTGAACGCCGTCGAAATTTCCGATGGCGACTGCGCAGGGGCGTTTGTGAGAGGGGCCGGGAAGGCCGCGGATAATCTGCATGCCGGTCTGTAGGATGAATGTTGCCTAAATGACGGTCAGAATCGTGAGGCGGTCGATTGGAACCGTTCGCACAGAAACTTACCGTCGCAGATTATAAGAAAAGGCCTTCGGCGATGTGATGCGAATTCTTTTCCTGCCGTTGCTGCAACTCAAGTACAATTGCCCTGCCAAAACAGAGCGGGTGTCGTTCGTTGACTCGACGCCTCTTGTCTATTCGAGATTTCCAGATTTCCTTTAATTAGATAGATATATGCTGACCCGGTCTTGGAGAAAGAGCCGGGCGCATTTGCATTCATGAAAAACATCGTAGTTTTGATCTCGGGCCGTGGCTCGAATTTCGTGGCGATTGCTCAGGCCTGTGAAAGGGAAAATTGGGCTGCTGAGGGCATCCGCATTTCGCTTGTTCTTTCCAACCGTCCCGATGCGGCCGGACTTGAACGCGCCAAGGAAATGGGCATCGAAACGGCCGTGGTCGATCACAAGGCTTTCGAGACCCGTGAAGACTTCGAACGCGCCATGATTGAGATCATCGACAAGCACAATCCCGACGTGGTGGTGCTTGCCGGCTTCATGCGCGTTCTGACGCCCGTCTTTGTCGATCACTACGAAGGCAAGATTCTCAATATTCATCCCGCTCTGCTGCCGCTCTTTAAGGGCCTGGATACGCACAACCGCGCGTTGCAGGCCGGCGTTCGCGTGCACGGCTGCACGGTGCACTTCGTGAGTTCGGAACTCGACGGCGGCGCCATCATCGGTCAGGCTGTCGTGCCGGTGCTCGCAAGCGACGACGCCGATACGCTTGCTCACCGCGGCCTTCGTCTCGAACATATTCTTTATCCGCGTGCCGTCAAGGCCGTGGCGTCCGGCAAGGTCAAGCTTGTCGACGGCCGCACCGTGACGGACGACGAAACGGCCAAGTCGCTCGCCGTTTTTGACTGCTGCGCATAAGAAAAGCCATGGAACAGAAAACCAAAAAGATGCCGTTTGCGCCGGTCAAGGTCCGCCGCGAAAAAACGGAAAAGAAGCTCACGGAACGTCAACGTGCCGCTCAGAAGCGCCAGGCCGAGCAAAACCGCAAGGCTGCTCCTGCCAAGGGCGTGCCTTCCGCGATGCGCCAGCAAAAGCTCAATCCCAACAAGGTTCGCATCACTAATCTGATCGCGGGTGAACTCGCGCGCGCTTTTGCCGTGATCCTCAAGCTTGACGGTCCGGCCGATACGCTTATGAAGGCGTTCTTCAAGTCCAATCCGAAGTTGGGAAGCCGCGATCGCACGATTCTTGCCGAAGCCATCTTCTACGCGCTGCGTCACTATTCCGAAATTGCCTGGCGCATGAAGCCGGTGAAGCCCGAACGCGCTCCCAAGGTGGCTGCGTTCCTGACGCTTGCGATGCAGTACGGTGTCGAGAGCATGGGCGATCAGGTTCTCGGCTCCGAAAAGGGCCCGGTGACCAATATGCTGGGACTGAATCTCGAAAAGGCTCCTCCCGAAGTGCGCGCCGAAATGCCGTTCTGGCTCTATGAGCTCGAAAGCAAGCAGTACGGTGAAGCCGCTCCGAAGCTCTTTGGGGCTTCGTTGCAGGGAGCTCCGCTTGACTTGCGTGTCAATACACTGAAAGCCAAGCGCGAAGACGTCATTGCGGAACTTGCCGAGCACAAGGTGACGGCCGAACCCATGCAGTTCTCGCCTGACGGCATCCGTCTGACGGACAAGCCCGGCCTGATTCGCTGGCCAGTCTATCAGGAAGGCCGCATTGATATTCAGGACGAGGGCAGTCAGCTGATTGCTCGCTTGGTTGGTGCCAAGCGCGGTGAAATGGTTTGTGACTTCTGCGCGGGTGCCGGTGGTAAGACGTTGGCTCTCGGTGCACTGATGAAGTCTTCCGGCCGTCTGTACGCCTTTGATATCAACGAGAAGCGCTTGCAGGGGCTCACCCCGCGTATGCGCCGTGCCGGACTTTCCAACGTCCACCCGGTGGCCATTCGGGATGAAAAGGACAACCGCATCAAGCGTCTGCGCGGCAAATTCGATCGCGTACTGGTGGATGCGCCCTGTACCGGTACCGGTACGCTTCGCCGCAACCCGGATCTGAAGTGGCGTCTGACCCCGCAGGAACTCGATCGCATCAATGCGGTGCAAAAGAGTGTTCTGGAGGAGGCTGCCAAGCTTCTCAAGCCCGAAGGTCGCATCGTGTACGCGACCTGCTCGGTGCTGCAGCGTGAAAACCAGGATGTCGTCAATGCGTTCCTGGAATCTCATCCGGATTTTGAACTTCTGAACGCTACCGATGTCCTGGCGAAGCAGGGGGTGACATTGCCGGATTTTCAGAAGGAAGAGTTCGGCGACTTTTTCGTGATGTTGCCGCATCGCCATCACACCGACGGTTTCTTTGCGGCCGTGTTGCAGAAGAAGAAAGCCTGATTTCATTCGCTTTCCAGCAAAACAAAGAGCCTTGTCGAGAACGTATCGGCAAGGCTCTGATGTTTTGCGTGAGGGATGTCCGAAGATCAGTTCCGTTCGGAAATCGACTTCTTGGGCGGTAGACCGAATGTGCGCTTGTATTCGCGACTGAACTGATTCGGGCTCGTGTAGCCGACTTCATACGCGGCCTGGCTCGCACTGTATCCGCGCGCCACCATCAAGTGCTGCGCAAGGAACAGACACTGACGCTTGTAATACTGCAACGGCGTCATCTTGGTGACCGTTTGGAAGTGACGGTAGAACGTCGAGCGCGTCATGTTGCACATCTCTGCCAGAGCCTCGATGTCAAGGGGCTTGCCCGTGTTCTGACGAATCCATTGAATTGCGCGATTGATGCGGTTGGCGGGCGTGTTCTGGCTGAAGAACTGTGACAGCGCCGCGCCCTGCGGGCTCATGAGAAGCACGTAGGTGAGCTCGCGCTCGATAATCGGGCCTCGTGTGGCCAGCTGCTCAGGATTCTGATAGACCAGACGCAGCAGCCGTTCAAAGGCTTCGACGATGTCCACCGTTGCGGGCATCGCAGTGAAGGCGTGAACGGTGTGACCGACAACGACTCCCTTGTGTTTGGCTGCAATCTCGGGGCAGGTTGCCAACAGATCGGTCAAAACTTGTGGATCAAGTTCCACGGAGATGGAGACAAACGGTTTGGTGTCGCTTGCACATGTCACTTCGTAGCTGGCAGGGGAGTCCGCCGCCGTCGTGCAGCTCGTACCTTTGCCGTATTCAATGTTTTGCCCGTCAGTCGTGCTGCGCTTGCGCCCTTGAAGAATCAGACCGGTTGAAAGCGTGTAGAAAGTATTGGTATTGACAATCGGACAGGGCTGCACGTGAAAATGCAACCGCGGCATTGCTTTGGGAGAAAAAAGAGATACACCGTTTTCTCTCCACTGATTCAGAGCAATATCCTTGAGCGCATCCAGACGGGCGCGAAGATCTTCTGACAGCGTAATCTCGAACACAAGCGAATCCTTTTGTTCTGCCGAACAAGGTTTGTCATCACACTCGCATTGGCAATTGGAAAGCCATAGCGTACTCATTTTGCCCCCGTAATTTTGCAGAAACTTTGCATTGTCGTCAGCTGAAACGGCAGTCTGTTTGAAAATGTTTTGGGCTGCCTGCTCGGAGAGGAAAAGCAGGCAGCCTGAAGAGCCGTTCAAGAGCTACTTGGCGGGATGAGCGGCTTTTTCAACGACGGCAAGTGCGTTGAGCGTTCTCGGGTAGCCGAGCAGGGGTGCAAACTGCAGGCAAGCGGCAATCAGAATCTCTTCGTTGTTGCCCACCTTGAGGTTGCCGGCAGCATGCGCGGCCATCTGAGCGGTGGTGTCGCCCTGTGCGGCCAGATAGCAAAAGGTAACGAGTTCACGTTCCTGAAGCGTCAGACCGGAACGCACGTAGTAGTCGCCGAAGCAGTTGGCAGAAAGCCAGCGGCGGATGGCAACGGTCTTTTCGGGGCCGGACTTGGAAAAGCCCTTCATGCCGGGGCCAAAGATTTCTACCTGAGCGGCTTCGCCCTTGACTACGCGTTCAACGTCCTTCTGTTCTGTGGTGTCGGGCAGGGGAAGCTTCACGCCGCGCGAGGTAAAGACGCGGTTCATGATGTCGACGAAACCGCGCACGCGACCCATACCGAGATAAGCCGTGCCCTGATAGACGATTTCACGAACTTGCGTGGGCGTGACGCCGGCGTCGAGCGCCTGCGGCAAGCGGACCTCAAATTCTTCCTTGCCGCCGCAACCCAGCAGCGCGGCGAGAACGACGAAGTAACGGTGTGTTTTACCCAGCACGGGTTCGACCGTCTTGGCGACTTCTTCCTCATCAAAGTATTTAAAGAAGCGAGCGTATTCGGGATCGGTCTTTGCAAGATCGGAAACAGTCGGTGCGGCGGCTGCGGCCGGATTGAGTGCGGACATGAAAACAGCTCCTGCGGCGAGTCCGGCGGACCCACCCAAAAGTTTGCGACGTGAAAGAGATTTCTCAGACATTGAACACCTCATTTAGTTCAGTGTTTTGCTGATTTCATTATCCGAAGGAGCAGGGCAAGTTGGGTGCCGAAACGTTGCCCGATATTCTCAAGTCGCCTAGCTTAAGAAGAAGGTGTAAAAGGGTGAATGTCCCGTGAAATCAAGCTGTAATGGTCGAAAAAATCCTTTAAAATCAACATACAAAACATAACTACTATTATATTGCGCAAAATTCATTGATAAATTGCTATATGCTGGAAATTGGCAAATTTTGCTTTTAAAGCACCAAAGGAAAAATTGTGTATTTCGATGGAAGACGGGATTCGATAACTGCTAATATTTAGGCGTATAAGATCATTTTTTGACCATAACTGTTAACATAAGAGCGTTTATTGTGTTCACGGGAAACATTTCGGCGATAGCAAATCTCAAGTCGCCCAAGGAACTACGGTTGCAATTGGCTGAACGGGCTCGGGAGTTGCGACTTACGCGAAATATGCGTCAGACGGATTTGGCAAAACGATCAGGTGTGACTCTTGCGTCCGTGAGGAGGTTTGAGAAGGAAGGCGAAATCTCGCTCAAGAACTTGATGTTGATTGCTATAGCGCTCAACCGAGCTCAGGACATGGAGCAGTTATTTCGACTGGACAGAAATATTGATCTGTTCAGACCAGAACCAAAGCCAAGGCAGAGGGCTAGGCAGTGAAAACAGAAGTCTTTTTAAACCTCGAAGGCAGGCGTTATTTTGTAGGTGTTTTGTCGTCAGATCAGAACGACACTGTTTTTCAGTATGCAGACGACTTCTTAAACACTAGGCTTGAAATATCTCCTATCTCTGTGCCTTTACAACGACGGACATGGGTGTTCAACAGGGGTTCGTTTGGCGGGTTGCCGGGCTTTGCCTCGGACAGTCTCCCGGATGGTTGGGGAAACTTATTGCTTCATCGCCAACTGGTTAGAAAGGGTGAGCGACTGTCTGAAATTGATCCCTTGAGACGTTTGTGTTGGGTTGGCTGCCAGGGCATGGGGGCGTTGGAATATCAGCCTGAGGAGAAATTCCAGGAGGAGTTTTGTTCATCTGATATTCGACTTGATACTTTGGCCGAAAACGCAGATGCGATTTTGGCTGATCGTGAGTCAGGTGTTGCATTGGATGCCTTGGCATCTCTCAACGGTTCTTCAGGCGGTGCTCGACCGAAGATTGTTTGTCTGGTTTCAGCTGATCGCCGAACACTCAAACCCGGCAATGTTGCAAATAATGGCGCAGAACCTTGGTTGATTAAATTTCGAAATTCGACAGATCCAGCGGACACAGGCGCCCTCGAGTATGCGGTGTCGCTTCTGGCCAAGAGTGCCGGCATCGACATGCCCGAAACCCATCTGTTCGAGTTTTCCAAAGGTACGGGATGGTTCGGTATCCGCCGGTTCGATCGTACTTCTTCCGGAAAGATGCACATGGCAACGGCAGCCGGGTTGTTGCATTGCGATTTTCGGCAGCCTTGTCTTGACTATCAGACACTGATGGCGTTGACACAGCGTTTGGCAGGTGCCGGTGATTTGGAGCAAATGCTCAAGCGTGCATACTTCAACTTCGTCATCGACAATCGGGACGATCATGCGAAGAACTTTAGTTTCCTGATGGACGGCAAAGGCCGTTGGCGCTTGTCGCCTGCTTATGACTTGGTTCCGAACATCGGAGGTTTCGAACACATGACTGCTCTGAGTGGTGTAGGAAAGTCTCCAGCGCGATCGCTCTTTGTTCGTCTGGGTGAAGACTTCGGCTTGTCTCACCGTAAGGCTCAAGCCGCCTTGGCTGCAGTGGACGAAAGTTTGAGTCAGTGGCGCCAATTGGCCAAAAACTGTGGCGTCAAATCGCCTCCTGTTTTTGCGCCGCTCAAATGAATGGCGGTCGGACAAGCAACTTGAGCATCTGGCCTCAAATTTTTCAGAGTGCAGGCATGCGCTCGATCTGCGTTCCCGGATCTACAACGATCGCCTTCATGCCGCGTGCTTCAATGGACTTTTGACCGCGTTCGGTGCAGATGACTGTGGCGCCTTTCGCGCAGAGTTTTCCGTCGAAAAGAACCTTTTGACCGGCCACGAAGGACGCCTTGGGTGTCTGCGTGGCGTAGTCGTAGACGGTGATGTCGGCGTCGGCCCCGACGGACAGGTGACCCTTGTTCTTGAGACGCAGCATTCGGGCGGGATTGAGGGACGTTTTCTGCACGAATTCCGGCAGACTCAGCACGTCAAGCTTCACAAGCGACAGCCCCTGGGACAGAATGACATTGCGCGGAATGCAGCCGCCGTCCGTGGAGATTGCGTCGACAACGAACGAACCGTCATCTCGCTTGGCCTGCGCGAGCACAATGCGCGGCAGCGGCGGATTGATGTTGAAGCTGCCGCCGACGTCACTACCGGCTTCTTCCCAAAGCTTGAGAGCTTCTTGTCCTGTGACCAGATCCGAATAGCCGCCCGCGTCGTAAACCACGAAGGCCTTCTTGGCCAACAAGGCCGCGCGAACGCCGTCTCGATCTTCCGAGAATCCGAAGTGACGCAGGCAGTTGCCCGTGACCTTCGACTGAATCTTGCCGTCGGACCCGCATGTCAGGCGTGTGCCGTTCTTGGGCGAAATATAGCTTTCGCAAAAGATGTTCGGGTTCGTTTTGAGCAGGTCAATGGCGATGCCGGCTTCTACCATATCGTTTTTGATAGCACCTCGGCAGTAGGCGTTGATGTGCGCCAGGTGCAGCGGATAGCCGTCAGCCATTTCGACGGCCTCGATCATGCCTTCGATGTTGGAGCCGTGCTCGGTCGTGCCGGCGTGCCAAGCGACGTAAGCGCGGCGTTCCAGAGCAGTCTTGATGAGTTCGGACGATACGGCGGGAGTCAGCGGATAGTGGCCGCCGAGGAGCTTGACGCCCAAAGCACCTTGTTCAAGTGATGCATCGATGAGCGTTTCCATTTCTTGCTTGCTGGGCGTTGTCGACTTGAACGTAAACGGCGGTGAAGCAAACTGCAGAATGGCCATGTTGATGCCGGCGCCATACTGAGGGACGTTGTCGAGAATGTCGTCCAGTGGCCCAGCCATATCCAAACAAGTCGTGACGCCATTCATTGCGAGCATCTTCGGACCAAACGCTGAGCCCCACATCGTGCCGAGGTGGACGTGACTGTCGATGATGCCGGGCTGTAGCACCAGACCGGTGAAGTCGATCACTTCGCGCCCGGAAGAGCCGAGATCCTGCCCCACAGCCGCAATTACACCGTTTTCAACGGCGACGTCGCAAACATCGTTGACGCCGTTGAGCGGATCAACGACCTGAGCGTTTTTCAGAAGCAGGTTAAACATAGAAAACACTCCTTCGGATAGTTTTGTCAGACGTAGCTTAACGCGGTCTGATGCAAAGAGGTCAGGCTCAACATAGCCGCGTCATAATTACACGTGCATAGTGAAGGTTATGTTTGCTCATGGCTGGTTAGCTAACCGACGGTGAGCAAATTCATACTTGGAAAATAGGGAGCGAACGATGAAAGAAACACTGGGCATTTTTGCCTTTTCCTGCCTGTCGCTTTTGACAGCAAGCGCCTTTGCCGCGGCGCCGGCGTGGCTTGACACGGCTGTCAGCGCCGAGGCGGCTCATACTGTGGAGATGCGCCGCCATCTGCATGCCAATCCGGAGCTTGGCAATCAGGAAAAGCAGACCCAGGCCTACATCGTTCAGAAGCTCAAGGAATTCGGTGTGGACGAAGTCCTTGTTGGTTATAAGAATTCGCCCACGGCCGTCATCGGCGTGATCAATCCGAAGAAAGCTGATGCCATCGGCTTGCGGGCAGACATTGATGCCTTGCCGATCAAAGAAAACACAGGACTTGCCTTTGAAAGTAAAGCCAAAGGACAGATGTGGGGCAAAACGTCCGGCGTGTCGCACATGTGCGGTCATGACATGCACATGGCGATGTTGCTGTCTGCTGCCCGCATCCTGGCCGCACACAAGGCTGACGTCCCGCGCAAGGTCGTGCTTGTCTTCCAGCCGGCCGAAGAGGGTGATTCGATAACCAATCCGTTCGTGACGGACAACCCAAAGCTCTCGGGCGCTCGTGCATTGGTTGAAGACGGAATGCTTGAACAATTTGGCATCAAGCAGATGTACGGCATCCATGTGATGGCCAGAGTACCGGCCGGCAAAATGTTGGTGGCGCAGGGCACGGCCCTCAATTCTGCCGACGCCTTCCAGATTGACATTGAAGGCCGTCAGGCGCACGGCGCGATGCCGTGGACCGGTGTTGACGCAACATTGACTGCGGCTCAGACAGTTGTGGCCCTGCAGCAGATCGTGTCGCGTAACGTGAACCTTACGCAAGGCATGGGGGTGATTACTGTCGGCAAGCTACAGGCAGGGGAGACGGGAAACGTGATGGCGGGCTCTGCCTCGATGCTCGGCACGATTCGCGCCAACCACAACGACATCCGCAGCAAGCTTCTGGAGCGCATCCCTCAAGTTGCCGACGGTACGGCCCGAGCATCCGGTGCGATTGCAAAGACGAAACTCATTGAAATTTATCCCGTCACGGTAAACGATCCGGAACTGGCTGGCCGCATAACAAAAGAACTGACGGAATACGGCGTCGACGCTCAGATTTCAGATTGGAATCCAGGTGCGAGCGAGGACTTTTCGTTCTATGCACAGAAAGTGCCGTCGGTGTTCATGTTCTTGGGCGGCGACCCCAAAGATGCGAAGAACGCACCCAACAACCATTCGGATAAATTCAGTCCGGATGAATCGGCGATGCCAGCCGGTGTGAGAGCACACATCGCCGCGGCAATGACTCCGGTCAAATAATCTTGAAAACAACGGACCGGGATCGAAGGTATCGAAACCGGTCCAATAAACGTCAAAAATCTCAAAAATTCGACTCAACATAATAGTAGTTATGTTGAATAATGACTAAAAAAGAGGCAGAACGCCATTTTTGCGACTCCGCCTCTTTTCTTGTTTATGTTCAGTTGAGAGCCTCCGCTTACCTTACAACGCCAACACTGCTCAAATCGAGCGCAGAAATGTCACCGGAAAGAATCTTCATTACGTCAAGCTTGAGAGCTTCTTTCTTTTGTGCATCGGTCAGACCAAGTGCGTCACGTTCATTGCGGGCGCTGCGCGTTTCATGACGAGCGTCCATTGCGATCGTGAGCAACGCGTACCGGATGGAATTGCGTTGTATCTCATCTCCAATGTGGCTCTTGCCGATGCAATCTGCCAACCCGAACGCAGCATCCTTGCTGCCGGCTCGTACAGCCGTGGCAAACAAATTGCAGGCTTTTTTCTCATCCTCAGGCGACGGATCGGACTTCATCACCAATTTGGCCTGGTTGTATTCCATCATGCCCGGTTCGGGTTGCGGAGCGAATTGTTCCCACAGCGCAGCTGCCAGAAACAGCACGAAAAGAACCTGGGCGGCTTTCTCTTGGTTGATGTTCTTCAGAGCGGACATTTGTTTGATTGGAAATGATGCAAAGATTGGCCGAGTCTAGCTCGAAATGCTCTTCAGAGCGACTCGGTCGGCTGTTTGTATGAAATAGTATTTGTTAAGACTGCATCTTTAAAAATACTAAATCAGAACTTTGGCATCATCGAGTGAAGTTTGGAAAGCCCCTCTTTCATCGTGATGTCCAGATCGGACGAAAAGCGCTTGTCGGTGACGGAGGCCTTGAACCAGCCGGCGGAAACCCCGGTCCAGATAATCTTGCCGTTACGCAGGTCAATGATGCTCAGAGGCATTTCAACACGGTTGCCCTCTGCGTCCACGTAGCCGCCGATCATGGCGGCGTCAACGCCGAGCACTGTCTGAACTTTCTTGAGGTCCTCAGCCTTTACTTCTTGCTTATTAAAGACAGCATACGAGAGATCACGACTAGCGAGCACGCCGTCGCCTGTGGACAGACGGGTCAGTGCTTCATTCGTGGCCATGAAGCGAAGCTTGGGGTTCTTTTCCTGCAGAGCGGCTGCGAGTTCGAACTGAACTGTTGGCTGGTAAGCCGCCACTCTGGACGAATACAGAAGCGGAAGGACGACGACGGATGTCACCGATCCTTCTGCATAGCTGGAGCTCAGAGCACCTTTGGAAACCGGGCCAGTGGCTGCGCAGCCGGTCAAGGCCAGAGCTGCACCGAGAAGGAAAGTCCTGCGAAGCATGGTTCTCTCTTTGTTTGATGTTGATGTGACCTCGATTCTGCCATGACCGTCTTTAGTGTCGCTTATGCGTGCCGAACGGAGCGGGAAAACGGAGCGTGTTTAAAGACAATCTAATGGTCGGATGCTCGAGACGAAAATTTTGAGGGCATTTAAACGCGCTTGTGTCTTGAGGTCAAAACACACGAAAAACCATACGAAATCATATGTTATTTAACCCTGTTTAATGCATGGATATTTAATAGTTCCTCGCTATGGAAACGAAGAGGTAGACCCACCGGACCCTCAGAAAAGGGAAACAGGCCACTTTGTCAATTCGAAACAGCGCCGCCTGACTAAGAATGACGTTGTTTGGACAAATTTTGCTCGTATTAAAAACTCAATAACATGTTAGATTAAAATAACAAAGTGGTCTAAAAAGTAAGATCCTACAAGAAAACCAAATATAAACCATAAAATCAGAACGATTAATCAAGGTCTTGCTACAATCTTCAGAAAGCTTGAAAATATGAGATAATTATCATAATAAAAATAGTTACACCGTCTAACTAGTTGAATCAAACAGATATGAGACCGTCTTTTGCTGTTGAAGAATCTTTGGTAGCGCTTGGTCACAATATGAAAGTGGCTCGTTTGAAGCGTCGCCTCCCCCAAAACGTCCTAGCCGAACGCGCAGGTGTCTCTCTGTCGACTCTGTGCAAAATAGAAAACGGCAATGGTGGAGTCGCGATAGCGAGTTATGCAGCCGTTCTCCTCGCTCTCGACTTGGGCACCCCTTTCGCCGAAATCGGACGCAGCGACCCTTTGTCCCTCGCGCTCGAAACTGAGACCCTTCCGAAACGCATTCGCAAATCCGGAAAATAGTCATGCCCCAGGTTGTTCCCATTGCTTGGCTCAAAAAGGACCAGACCGTGCCCATCGGTCAGTTGGTTCTTAGTGACGACTCCGGCCAGGGAGCGTCGATGGCTTTCCGCTACGACAAAGAATGGCTCTCGTCCGGTTTTCCTCTCGGCAGCGATCTTCCGCTGAGTCCGACGATTCATTACCCTTCAGCCGACTCTATGGAAACCGATCCGGTGCTGGCAGCTCGTAGCGATGTCTTCGGGTTCTTTGCTGACCACGCTCCCGGGAAGTGGGTTGAGAAACTGATTCGGCAGGCGCATTTAAATGACCTCAAAATTGATTTTCTTGAGGGTACACCCGCGTCAACCGAAATATGGACGCACTCAGGACACGTTTTTGGGCGGTTTTCCTCCTTGGCTCTTCCCCTAACCCACGGATTTCACACGAAATTTTTGCCGCCAGTTCTTGAACTTGACGGGGGCGGCAAAATCTCTAAATCGATCAAAAACCTGGGTTTAGCCATGCAGACACTGCATGCCGGAGCTTCGATTCGAGGTAAGGAGCTTGTGGAGATGCTGCTTTCGAGCGCCATGGAGCTTGGCGGCACCAATCCGAAATGCGTGGTGCGTCTGGGCAAGTCAGATGACGAGTGGGTCGTTCGTCACGCCTCTGCTCGTGAGCCAGTTAACTCCGCCTTGTGGATGGCTGTGACTCGGGAGCTTGCTCAGGCCTGCGGCGTCAAGGTGGTCGAGGGTAAGCTGATCGCGCCGAGACTCTATGCGGAACGCCGCTTTGACCGTGCCGACGACGGATCTCCCCTGCTTTGTTTGTCGGCCGCCTCGCTTGTCCGCCGTCAGATAACGCGCGAGAGGATTCTTCATCCGACACCCAAGACCTATCTCGACATAGCCGACATTCTCAATCGGTGCGGTGCCGATCCGACAGCCGATTTGAGAGCTTTGTTCGCCCGACTGCTTTTCAATACGCTCACCGGCAACAACCGAGATCGGCTCGATCAGTTTTGGTTTACACCGACTGACTTCGGCTGGAAGCTTCTTCCGATGTACGCGCCTTGTGCACAGCTGCCTATTCTGTCGGCCAGGTTCCTCTCGACGCCACTCAAACCCGGTGTCAATGTCGCCGATCCCGACACGGCCATTTTATTGTCGCGGTATTTCGGGGTGACCACGAAAGAGGCCAAGGCAATGCGGCTAGAATTCATGCAGGTTCTTTCCGAGTGGCAGCGTATCGCCGAAAAGGCAGGCGCGGATCTCCTTGAAATTCGTCAGATGCAGGGAGCGTTCGGTTAGGTAAATATATAGTATTTATTAAGCCGCTACCTCAACAAATACTATTTTCTCTTTCAGGCTAACGATTATGGACATCAAAAAAGACAATGCGATGTATATGCAGATTGCGCAGATTGCTGCTAACCGCAGCTATGCTCAACGTTTAAAAGTCGGCTGCGTCATTGTCAAAAACAACTCCATCATCAGCTTCGGATGGAACGGCATGCCTACGGGATATGACAACTGCTGCGAGATCGAGGTCGACGGAAAACTGGTGACGCGCCCTGAAGTGCAGCACGCGGAATTGAACGCAATCAGCAAATTGGCCTACAACGGATATTCCAGTCACGGGGCGAGTATTTACATCACACACTCGCCCTGCATGCACTGCTCTCTTCTCATCCAGAAGTGCGGCATCGAAGCGGTCTACTATCACGAGATCTACCGTGATGATTCCGGTCTGAAGTTCCTGCGTGCGGCCGGTATCCACGTCGAGCAGCTCTGAGCAGCTTTCCTTTATTTCATAGGAAAAGGACGCCGTCCGATGATCGGTTTCGGCGTCCTATCGATTAACGGACTTTTTGTCCGCTTAGCCTAAGCGGACCTTTTCCCATATCTCTGCGATACCGGGATTGCGGCGCTTCTGCTGCCGATCCTTGTAGTTCGTGTGCAAAAGCGTTTCTGCTCGATGGCTCAAGGGTTTTTCCAGGAACTCATCGTAGAGACGAATCACATCGGGATTGCGGTGGCTCTGGCGGATCGGGCGATCGGCATCAATGCGGTAGATTGACTGCGTGCGAGCATCCATCTTGTCAAGATAGCTGTTCTTGGCGCGGATGGTACCGCCACCGTCAACACAACCGCCCGGGCATGCCATCACTTCAATGAAGTGGTACTCGCACTTGCCTTCGCGAATCTCTTCAAGAATTTTTTCGACGTTGGCCAAACCGTGCACCACGGCAATCTTCACCTTGCCCTTTTCGCCAAGGTCAACCGTGCCTTCCTTCACCCACTGCTTGCCGCGGGCCGGTTCATAGACGACATGTCCGAGCTCCTTGCCTGTGACGACGTGGTAAACAGTACGAACGGCTGCTTCCATCACACCGCCTGTTACGCCGAAGATGGCGCCGGCGCCCGTGTTCTGCGACATGAAGGGGCTGTCGAATTCGCTTTCGGCAATTTGCAGCAGGTCAATCCCGTGACGGCGAAGCACGCGAGCAAACTCACGGACGGTAAGCACGAGATCGGTGTCAGGCATGCCATCGTTCTTGAGCTGACTGCGGGCGGCTTCGTCCTTCTTGGCCGTGCAGGGCATGATCGAGATAAAACGCAGCTTGTCCGGATTGATGCCGTGTTCGCGGGCAAACCATGTCTTGGCGAGCGACCCGAAGATCGCTTGCGGCGAGCGCGTGGTCGAGAGGTTCGGAATGATTTCCGGGTGCACTTTTTCGACAAAGTTCACCCAACCTGGGCAACAGCTTGTCATCATCGGCAGCGTGCCGCCGTCGTTCAGACGTTCGAGCAGTTCCGTGCCCTCTTCCATGATGGTTACGTCGGCTGCCCAGTTGATGTCGCAGACGTAGTCGGCGCCGAGCTGCTTTAAAGCCGTCACAATGCGCTTTTCAAGGTTGGTGCCCGGAGCCGCCTGGAAGGCGTCGCCCAAGGTCACACGCACGGCCGGGGCAAAAGCCACGACGGTCTTGATTTCGGGGTCGGAGAACCAATCCAGTGCGACTTCGGTCTGATCTTTTTCACTCAGAGCGCCCGTCGGGCAAACAAGCGAACACTGACCGCACTGCACGCATTTGGCGCTGTCGGCCCAGAGTTTGGCACCTGCAATGCCTACGCCGCATTCGTTGCCGATGTTGTCCATCGTGAGAGCCGAAACACCCTGCACCTGGCGGCAAACTTCCACACAGCGGTAGCAGCGGATGCACTTGTTGGCATCGCGCACCAGGCCATTGGCCGACCAGTCCAGAGGGCGCTTTTCGGTAAAGCGGCCGTTGCAGCTGTTGTGCTGCAGGCCCACGTAGAGCGCCACGTCCTGTAGCTCGCAGTTGCCATGACGCGAGCAGCTCGCACAGTCCTGATCGTGATCGGAGAAGATCCAGGCAACCTGCCAGCGCTGCATTTCGCGGATGCGCTTGGTCCGGGTCTGCACGCGCATGCCGTTGGTAAGCGGCGTCGTGCAGGCCGTCACGATCTGACCGCGGCCTCGGTCGTCGGTTACTTCCACAAGACACACGCGGCACGTGCCGGGCGTGTGGTTCAAGGGCAGATAGGCGCACAGCGTCGGGATGAAAATGCCCAGGCGCTTGGCGGCATGCAAAATGGTTTCGCCCTCTTGGAATTCGAATTCTTTGTCGTTGATCCAGGCTTTCATTTTCTGTCTCCGTCGCCTTTTAGAACACCGAGCTCACGGTGCGCTTGTTGTTGTAGTTGCCGGGAATCGGACGGGGCGTCACGACCGCGTAGATGCGGTAGCAGCGCATGCAGCGCTGTGCTTCGAGTCGTGCCTGTTCGTCCGTAAACGTCAGATCAACTTCACAGAAGTTCTTTTCGCGATCCTGCACGGAGATGTGCGGCACCTTCTGGCGGGCAGCTGTGCGAACCGGCGTGACGGGTTCAACGTCTTCCAGGAGCTTGCAGTCGCGGATGATTTCGCCCATGCGCGAGCGCGGGGTAAAGCCCACGGAGCCGCGCGAGAGGTATTCATCGATCGAGTAGGCGGCCTTTTCGCCTTGAGCAAGACCACCGATGAGCGTGGTGGGGCCGGTTGCGCAGTCACCGCCCGCAAACACGCCGGGACGGGTCGTGGCCAGAGCCGGCGTCACAGAAATGGTGCCCCAGCGGTTCAGAAGTACGCCGTCGGCTTCGCTGAAGACGTCGCGCTCGACCTTCTGACCGATGGCGGCGATGACCGTTGCGCACGAGAGGTCGAATTCGCTGCCTTCGACGGCACGCACTCCGCGGCGGCCGCGGGCGTCTTTTTCAGTGAGTTCCATGCGGGTGAGTCGCACGCCGGTTACGCGGCCGTCTTCACCGTTAATCGCCGTCGGATTGGTGAGGAAATGGAATTCAACGCCTTCGTCGATGGCTGCGTCGATTTCTTCCTGGTCTGCCGAAGCTTCGTTGCGGGTGCGGCGGTATACGACATGCACCTTGCCCGTGGCAATGCGGCGGGCCGAACGGCAGCAGTCCATGGCGACGTTGCCGCAGCCGACGACCACCACGTCGCCTTCGAGCGTGGGAGTCTTGCCTTCGGACAGTTGTGTTTCAACGTTCAAAAGGAAGTCAATGCCGTTTTGGTAGCCGCAAAGAGAGCGATTTTCTCCGGGCAGCCCCAGATAGGCGCCTTCGGCGCAGCCGATGCCAAGGAACACGGCGGCGTACCCCTCTTCAAAGAGGCTTGAGACGGAGAAGTCCTTTCCCAAGCGCTTGCCGTAATGCCAGACGCCGCCGAGTTCGGTGATGGCATCCGTTTCCTGTTGCAGCAGGCCCTTGGGCAGACGATACGGCGGAATGCCGCGCAAAGCCATGCCGCCCGCCTTGGTGTCTTTGTCATAGATGTCGACCGGATATCCCATCAAGAGCAGGTGGTAAGCGCAGTTCAATCCGGCCGGCCCCGCACCCACGACGGCTACGCGAGCCTTGCTGCGATCGACAGTAGGTTTCATGCCGTTAAAGAGTTCGTGAATCGGCACGCCCGTGTTGTCGCTTACCCAACGCTTGATGTCGCGGATGGCGATCGGCTTGTCGACTTCGTTGCGGCGGCAGGCCGCTTCGCAGGGACGCACGCATACGCGTCCGCATGTGGCTACCAGCGGATAGTGATTGAGCAAGACTCCCGCGGCAAGTTCCGGATGGCCATCGCGTACGTAGTCGATATAGCGAGGAACATTGACGTGAGCCGGGCACGCTTCAATGCACTTGGCGGTAATGGTGACGAACATGTCGCCGCGCATGGGTTCGGCCGTTTCAAAGAGACGTTCGCGGAAATGCTTCATGGCGCCCACGAAAGCGGCCGGAGCCGTGCGGCCGATGCCGCAGAGGCTCGTGAGCATCATTTGCTCGGCCGATTCATAGATGTGATCCCAGTCGACAGCAGCTCCTCTGCCCTCGACCAGATCGCGCAGAGCAAGTTCAATGAGGCGTGAGCCTGTGCGGCATGGCGTGCATCGGCCGCAGGAAGCCTCGGAAACTTTTTCGTAGTAGCCAAGCAGGACTCCCGCCAGACTGACGGAATCGTCGAACACCAGAAAGCCGGCGTTTCCGATGACGACGTCGATCGGATTGCCGGGATTGAAGTTTTTCAGGGCCTTGAGGTCAAGGCCTTCCGGGGCCTTGTCGTCGCCCAGCGTGTTGTCGTACTTGATCCCGTTCCATACGCCATAGCGGATCATTTGTTTCTCTCCTGTAGCAGAACGTTCGTCTTGCGGTGGGGATGCGTCGGCGTCAACTTGTCTGAAATCTTCTTTTTGGTATCTGCAGTTGCGCGCCTTCAACGAAATGGCTCGAAAAGATTGGCAAATTGTACTGAAATCGGGCTCGGGGAAAAGATTGCTTTTCCGTGTCGCTTGCTATCGTGTCGGCCATTATTCGTTCGTCTGAGATTATAGGTGTATTACTATTTTCAATCAAATAACTATTATTTTTAAATTTTGATAGATGGGCTGTTATGTTGGGACGATTGCCTGATGCGGCAGATGGTTCCGATGTGTCACAATCTCCGTATGACCTCACGCAATGCTCTAAATACACCCGCAACGCTGCGTCTGGCTATGGCTCCTCGCGCCGAATCGTTGCCCGGCGATCGTCTGATGAGGAACATCAGCGCAGAGGCCGCCTTGCGCGCCACGACATTTCTGAGCCACAAACGGCGTCTGGAATTTCTTTGGGCTCGCGTGCTTTTGGCCAAGCTCCTGGAAACCGAGCCCTGTGCGGCTGTTGTCGAAACTCCACCCCGCTCGCCGCGCATTGAGGGGGCAAGTTTCGGACAGACTTCCATTTCGCATACCAAGACCTGGATCGGTGCGGCGGTAAGTTCTGTTCCCGTCGGTATTGACCTTGAAGTGATGCAGCGCTCTCGAGTGAGCGAAGCGATTTTTACCCGCCTTTTTGACAAGCGTCATTGGGATGTTGCCAAAGACTACGTTACCGACTTCTATTGCTTCTTTGGCATGTACGAGTCGGCCGTGAAAATGAACGTGCCGTTTTGCTCGGCGTGCGACTGCCCCTATGTCGGACATTCCGAGTTGAGTGCAGCGGCGGTGTGTTTCTTTACCGACGGCGAGACGCTTTTGACTGTCGTCACCGAAGAGCCCGTGCGGATTGAAATCTGTCAGTATGAAGTAAGCGCAGACGCGCAGGAGCTCATTGCGTCCGAAGCGCAGTTGTTTGAACCGATAAAAGGTCCAGCCTGTATGCGGCTCTGAAATTTCCTTCAAAAAACGCCTGTCGGCGATGTGACAGGCTTTTTTGATCTCGGCAACCGACGGATCGGTTATTTGCGCTTCTTGCGGCCGACCTTGACTTCTTCGATCTTGCCGGACTTAAAGGCGAGTTCGCGCCAGTTCTTGCGGGCAAAGATGAGAATGCCGTAGACGACCAAAGCGATACCCAGGCCCAGTAATGTGGCCGTTAGGAAAGACTTCTGGTAGAAGATGACCGAGGTTACCATGCCGACGATCACGGCGACGACTTCGGGCCAACCCATGCCGGGTTTGCGCTTTTCCAGACCAAAGTCGGCGTTGGAGAATTCTTCGAGCGAAATCACACGTGTGCCCGGTGCCGGATCTTCCGAGACTTCACCGTGCTTTTCGGGCATCTTCATGCCGCGCTGGGCATAAACGCGCTGAATGGCGGCAAACTGGCTTTCGGTCAGAGGTTCCTGAACGCGCTTGCGCAGTTCTTCGTTCGTCAGTTGATTGAATTCGCCGGCTGCGGCGCGAATGGCGCGTTTTGTGGATTGGGCCATGACGTTGTTCCAGTACGAGATCTTGAATGGATGTTTCGCGGTAGACGCGGGATTTTAACAGCAATCGCTTTGGAGTAGCACCACGGCCTGGGTGCTCACCCCCTCTTCTCTGCCTTCAAATCCGAGTTTTTCATTGGTCTTGGGTTTAATCGAAACGCTGCCTTCGTCAAGTTCCAGAATCTCTTCGATGCGCGTTTGCATGGCGGCCACGTGCGGATTGAGCTTGGGTTTTTGCGCGACCACAACGGCGTCGATATTCACCACGCTCCATCCGGCTTCGCGAACCGCCTCATAGGCGGTCTTCAAAAGAACGGCGCTGTCGGCGCCCTTGTACTTCGGATCGGTGTCGGGGAAAAACGTGCCGATATTGCCCAGGCGCGCAGCACCCAGAACGGCATCGGTGATGGCGTGCAGCAGCGCGTCGGCGTCGCTGTGGCCGTCAAGGCCCAACGTATGTTCGATTTCGATGCCGCCGAGAATGAATTTGCGGCCTTCCACCAGGCGATGTGAGTCGTAGCCGATGCCGATGCGCATTTTCATGGGAGTCTCCGTTAGCGATCGAGCGTCTTCAATGTCCTGAGGACGCGTGAGTTTGATGTTTCGTGACGAGGATTCGACGACGCCCACGGCGTAGCCGGCGTCGCGCATAGCGCTCGATTCGTCAGTGGCTTCAAGGTTTTCGGCAAGCGCCGATTTCAGCTGCCTGTATGGGAAACATTGCGGCGTGGCGATGCGCATCAGCCCGTTGCGTTCGACGTCTTCAACGAGAAGGCCCTTCTCGTCCACGCGCTTGACCGTGTCCCAGACCGGTACGGCAAGAACCATGCCAGCACACATCCCCTCTTCGATTCCCTTTTGCGTGCGGACGATCAAGTTGGAGACGTCCTGCGGCTGCACAAAGGGTCGCGCGGCATCATGCACAAGAACCAGGTCGTCGTCGGCGATGGTGTCCGAAAGCGCCTCGAGCGTTTGATAGACCGTCTCGGCTCGCGTCTTGCCGCCGGTGCGCAGCACGGCCGCAGGAATCGCAAGCGTCTCGGCGTATTCGTCTTCAGGACTGACAGCAACATAGATGCCGTCAATTTCCGGCACATCCAACAGAGCGAGCACGGTCGTCTGCAGCACCGTCTGTCCGCTTCGCCCAAGCGGCAGGTATTGCTTGGGGCGGTCGGACTGCATGCGCGAGCCGCAGCCAGCGGCGGGTACCACAACGAAAACGCGGCGATTGGCGTAGGTCATAGCTATGTATAGAAAAGACAAACGTGTTCGGATTCTACCGCGCAAGAAAAATCCCGCCGACTCCGTGAGCCGACGGGACTGGCATTTCAATCGGCTAGCTTATGTAAGCATTCCGATTAGAAGATGTGACGCAGACCGACGATGACCTGGGTGGCCTTGACTTCATCCAGTTTTTCGGTGTCGTTTTCGATCTTCAGCTGCTTATAACCGATGCCGGAGTAGATGATCGTACGCTTGGAGAGATCGTACTCGTGAGCCAGGAACACGTTCCAGTTTTTGGCTTCCGCATTTAGCGGATCATCATTGGCTTCGAGGTAGCCGTAGTAAGCACCGGCATACAAGCGACCGCAGGGCACCGGGAACTGAGCGCCGAGGTGGAAGTTGTAGCCGTCGGCGTCATAGTAATAACTCTCATTGTTGTCTTTGTCGGTATCGTTGAACCAGAAAATGGCACTGTAGCCGAGGCCGTCACCGAAACCGGTGCGGGATCCCTTGACGTACTGACCGAACGCCGTGACGCGTGCCACACCGAAGTCATAATGGCCGCCAATGCTCAAAACGCGGCTGTCGCCGACGTTCGGGTTTTCATTATTTGGCTGACTGGAGCCCTGCAATTCACCATCTTTGTAGTGGCGGAACATCACGGAGTCATAAACGGCTACAACACCCAGCGGACCGTTGTTATATGTCAAGCCTGCGGCAAAGTAGCGGTTGCTGCCGCGTTCGTTGGCGCGGGAGTCATCGTCATCGCCCTCAACCGTGTCGTTGGCAAACGAATACTGCAGATAGCCGGTAAAGCCGGCGGCAGTCGGGGTCTGGTAGGTCACCATGTTGTCCAGGCGCATGCCGTTGCCCTGGTAGTTGCCGATATTGAAGATGCCGTCCCAGCCGCCGGGCAGAACGTCGGCGTTGACGCCCCAGATATCCAGCGTACCGGCGCCGGAAATGAGCGTACCGGCACGGCCGAAGCTCAGCGTGCCATAGGGAGAATGGAACTTGAGCTGAGCTTCACGACCGAACATGCGGCCTCCCTGTCCCAACGCACCGCTATCGGACGAAAAGCCGTTTTCCAGCACGAAGGACACAGAGTAGCCGTTGCCCAGGTCTTCGGTACCCTTAAAGCCGAAGCGGGAACCGGAGTTGTAGCCGTTGATTTCTTCAAATCTGTTTTCGGTGGGTTCGTCAAGCGTATTGACGTGGGTGTAGCCCAAACCGGTGTCAACGATACCGTAGAGCGTGAAATCCATAGCGCTTGCGGTAGCAGCCGTCATGGCGGCTGCAACAGCGATGGCGATCTTTTTCATTGTCAGAGTCTCCCGTGGAGATATGTTTTATTAGAGGGGATTGGTTTCTGCCAAGGGCAGTGCGCCTGATCTTATCGGTTGAAATTTGACCGAGGCAAGCACTGTCAAGGCCTATTTCATGCCGATTTGACAAGTGTTGTAGAGAGCCTACAAAACTAAGCATTTTCTCCCAGCGCAATTTCGTTGCGGAGCACTGAAGGTGAAGAGCCAGAAAAAACCTTCTGCTCAAGCCTGCATCGAGCAGAAGGTCTAAGGAAGATCGAGAGACCTGAAATGGTCAGAGGAAGCGATCAGTGTTTTCCGCAGCCGCAGTGACCGTGACCATGTCCATGCCCGTGGCATCCGCAACGGCCTTCTCCGTGGCAGTCGCATTCTTCTTTGCCGCATTCGCAGTGACCGCCGCAGCTGCATTCGCCCTCTTGTTTGTGACCGTGACAGCCGCAGCCCTCTTCTGCATGGCCGTGGTGTCCGTGGCAGCCGCATCCACCCTCTTCGTGGCCATGACCATGGCAGTGATGGTGGCCGCGGCCGGCTGTGGCGGCTTCAACGTTGTTTTCAAGTGTGCCGGCGATGAGCGAGGCGACGGCAGCATCACAATCGCCTTCGTTGCCGGCGTAAAGTCGAATGTTGGCCTGTGCCAGAGACTGCACGGCTCCCGGTCCGAGGCCGCCGCAGATCACGCAGTCTACCGCGTTCTTTACGAGAAGGTTCACCACGGCGGCGTGACCGTGGCCGCCTGCGGCAATCGTTTCGGTCGAAATGACGGCTCCGTCTTGCACAACATAGATCTTGAAGTTGGGCGCCATGCCGAAGTGCTGGAAGATGGCGTCGTTTTTGACGGGCATCGCGATTTTCATATGTGAAACTCCTTGATTTTCCTGTGCGGCGGCTCGGGCGACGGTATTGCGCCGGCAACGGCCGGGACACGCGCAGCAGCTTGATTCCTGACAAATCCTATAGTTGCCGCCTTCGATCACCAGCGGCTTGCCGTTGACGATGGCGTCGGCAATCTTGAAGCGTGCCTTTTCGTAGATTTCGGTCGCCGTCGTGCGGGAGATCTGCATCTGCTGCGCGCACTGATCGTGGGTGCGCTTTTCAAGGTCGACGATTCGAATCGCTTCGTACTCTTCAACGAGCAGAACGACAGGTTCAGTCCCCTCCGTCCCCTGCGGGGCAAAGAGACGAACGAGCGGTTCACAGCAAACGCGACGACAACGACTGGGTCTGGGCATACTTCAACATTGAAAACATCGTTTCCGACAAATGTCGGAATCAAGTATAGCGCGAATTTTTGAGAAGTCTCTCCTCTTCTCCTATTTTGCGGCGAAGCCCTTCGAGCGCAGAAACTCCAAAATGAACGGACGGCGTTCGCGCTCGAGTACGCCGCCGATGCCCTTGGTCCAGGAATCCTTGCGCGGAGAGCGGCTTCGTGTGGCGAAATAGTTTTCCGTCACGGCATCGTATGCCTTGAGCTCTTGCACGTTCGGCTCAACGTAGCGGTTATCCATCACGGTGATTGTTTGAGGCAGTCGCGGCTTGACTTCGTTTTTGAAGGCCGGATGCCCGAAGGCAAGACCTAGCACTGGGTAGACGTTTTGAGGCAACCCCAAAGCTTGATCAGCCTTGGAGATGTCGTTACGTAATCCCCCGATGAAGCATCCTCCCAATCCCAGGGACTCGAGCGCCACCATGGCGTTTTGCACGCAGATGCCGACGTCAAGCGTTGATGTGAGAAACTGCTCGGTCCAGCCGAGATCTGCGTTGGGGCAAAGCCCGGCGTCACGATGGTAGTCGGCGCAGAAGACCCAGAATTCCGGCGCGGAAAGAACCTGTGGCTGATTGCCGCTTGCTTCATACATCACGCGGCGCAGCTCGGGGTCGGTGACGCGAATGATGGTGACAAGCTGCAGGAAGCACGAGCTTGAGGCGGCAAAGACTGCATCAAGAATCTTCTGACGCATGGCCTCCGACACTGGCTCGTCCGTGTAGTCGCGCACGGAGGTATGTGCGCAGAGCATGTCGACAACGGGAGCATCGACGTTTTTCCAGCTTGCTTCAATGGCTTTGATTTCTCGATTCAGCGCTTCGTTGACGGGCACCGGAACGCCGACCGCCCTCGCCTTTTCAATCAAGGCGCCCGAGAAGAAATCGACTTCGGTCGGACGGTGAGCCTTGGTGTCTTGTCTGAGACTGGGCATCCCTTCCGGATCAAGTCCGTCGCCGATGCGGATGTATTCCTCAAGATCGCGCTCGGTGACGTCCACGCCGACTTTTTCGGCTACAGCGACAACCTCACGCATCGCGGCAATGTAGCGATCGCGCACGGGGCCGGGCTTTTGAATGTCGGCAAAGGTGCCCTTGGCAACGGCAATTGTTTGGTTGACGCCGATGTTGAACATCCACTTGCACCAGATGCGGCGCTCAATGTCTTCTTCGTGGCGATAGACGACGCCCGTGAAGTCAAAGAAAGCCTCGACGGTTTTAAGGGCAGGCAGCCTATCGGCGTGGCGTGCGGGCACCCCGATGAAGAGAAAACCGGGATTCTTGCAGGTGACGTGCGTGCCCACGCGCGTTGCGGCCATGCCCTGTGCGACGCTATAAAGGACGGTGGCCTGCGGGAAGGCTTCCTCAAGAATGGTTTCGCTGGTGATGCCGTTTAAAAGCGACACGATGATCGTTTCAGGGCCCACGACGGGACGCACGGATTCGATCGCTTCCTTCAATTGCGTGCCCTTGACTCCGAAGATCAAAAGCTCGGCTTTGCCCGGGTAGTCCTCGGGCGCGCAGAAGGCAAATCGGCAAGGTTCTCCGTTAAAGGTAGGGGGATCGGCGCGATAGCGCTGCTTGCGCTTCTCATCGACCAAAAACGTTACGGCCCCCTCTTTCATCTTCCGGGCCATGGTGTGGCCGTAGAGAATGCCCAAAGCGCCCATGCCGATGAGGGCGACGGATTGAATCTTCTGCATCTGAATTTTCCTTTTTGCTCGAAAAGCCTCTCTTATTTAAGTAAGAGGCCGGCTCGTTTCTTGTCTTTCGGACAATAGCGCAATTTGGGCCGGACGGTCATGGCAACGGCTTTTTCAAAAGCGACCTTGCGCGGTATTGAACCAAGGTACAAGGAGAAATTTGACTCCGATCTTCAGAATTTCACTCGAAAACCGGCGGCAATGTATCCACAGGTTTGACAATTCGGCGAAAAGAAGCACTTCTACTCGCACTTTTCGCTTGCTGAAACACCGGTGCGTTGTCCGCCACATAACAAACACGTGTGCAAATTCAACCGAAAGGAACTCCGAAAAAATGATCGGCGTCTTAATTTCACTTGCAGTCACCGTCCTGGTGGTCTGGATTCTGCTCAAGAAGATGAAAGCCCAGTTCGTGCTCTTCTTCGGCGGCTTGGTTTTGTTGGTCAGTGCCCTGGCCATGGATGCGCTTGGGCTTCTCCCCAACGGGGCTCAGATTCTTCCCAAGGGTGTTTCGAGCACGGGCTTCGTGGGTTTTGACCTCTTTAAATGCATCACCTCCCTGATGAGCTCCCGCGTGGCCGGCATCGGTCTGCTGATCATGGCCGCCTCGGGCTATTCCACCTACATGGCCAAGATCGGCGCAAGCGCTCTGATGGCCGATTACATCTCCCGTCCGCTGCGCGTCTTCAAGTCTCCCTATCTCGTACTCGCTCTGAGTTACGTCGTAGGTGCCGTGGCTGACTTGTTCATTCCGAGCGCTTCGGGTCTGTCCATGCTCTTGATGGTGACGATGTATCCGGTGCTCGTGCGCCTCGGTGTCTCCCGACTTTCCGCCGCCGCCCTGATCATCACGGTGTCCTGCCTTGACATGGGTCCGACATCGGGCGCTGCCAACTACGCCGCTCAGGTGGCCGGTATGGATACGATGACCTACTTCATCGAATACCAGCTTCCGGTCGGTATCGTGACCACGATTGCCGTGGCCGTGCTGCATTACTTCTCCCAGAAGTACTTTGACGCCAAGGATGGTGAAAAGGCTAACGAAATCGATGAAACCGTCGCCAAGCAAAACGACCTCGACAGCAAGGGCGCGCCGGCCTGGTACGGTTTCCTGCCGATGCTGCCGCTCATCATGCTCTTCGTGTTCAACCGCTTCGTGATCTCGAGCATCAAGCTTGATGTTCCGACGGCCATGTTCATCTCCTTTACGGTGGCCCTGATTTGCGAACTTATCCGCAAGCCCGCCAAAGAAGTGCTCACGACCGCCATGGACTTCTTCAACACGATGGGCCGTCAGTTCGCGACCGTGATCACCCTGATCGTTGCCGGCGAACTCTTTGCCAAGGGCCTGATCGCCACGGGTACCATCGATTATCTGATTGACGTCACCAAGAACATGGGCCTGCCCGCCTATGCCATCATGATCGTCGTCGTGACCTTCATTTCGATTGCTTCCGTCGTGATGGGTTCGGGCAATGCTCCGTTCTACGCTTTCTCGCCGCTGATGCCTGACTTTGCTCAGCAGTTCGGCGTCTCGACCATCCTGCTTCTCATGCCGATGCAGCTCTCGACCGGCATGGCCCGCAACATGTCCCCGATTACCGCTGTGGTGGTCGCTGTGGCTGGTTGCTCGGGCATCAGTCCGTTCGCGCTCATCCGCCGTACGGCAATTCCGATGATCGGCGGCTTGATCGTGATGGTGGTGACCACGATCCTGCTCAATTAATTTCCAATCAGTCTCCTCCAGTTAGACAGGCTGTGCGTTCGTCCCCGGGCGTGCAGCCTGTCTTTTACGTATTGGTACAATTAAAATTTGTCGATCTCTCGGGAAAAGGTACCGATGGCCCATACACAACACGGCTTGCTTCTGAGAAACCGCCTGCGCAAGGTCTTGCCCGGGGCTTCGGCCTTGGTCTGCGCCCTTATCATGGGCTTCGTTTCTCCGTCGTTTGCTCAAACCGCAGAAGACGTCGAGGATGCCGCCGACTATCAGCAAGCCTCGTCCGAAGTGCGCAAGCCTACCCCGCAGCCTGCCACGCTTCGCGTGGGCGTGTACTATTCGCCGCTGTTCACATTCCGCACCGACTTGATGGACGTCACGATCGAGCGCCTCAAAAACGCGATGCCCGAGTACGCGTTTCAAGTCGTGCCTCTGTCTGAATTCGATCTGACCGTTGCCGCAGTTAAGCACGAGGTTGACCTCTTTGTGGTCACAAGCGGTCTGTACACCTACCTTGAAACCTCCGGTGCCACGGCTTTGGCCGTGCGCAAGTCTCCTCAGTCGCAAGATCCGGGCAAGGCCATGGGCGCGGTTTTCATTGCGCGTGCCGACGACGCGAGAATCACGAGTACGTCTGACCTGCGCTCCAAACGTGTTGCTGCCTTAAGTCCCCAGTCCTTTGCGGGCTGGATCGTTGCTCTGGGGGAAATCTCCAACATCACGCAGTATCCGAAAAACTACTTCGGCAAGGCCTACTTCAAGGACAAGTCCGGCATGCCCATCGTTGAGGCCGTACTCAATAAGGAAGTCGACTTCGGTATTCTGCGCACCTGCGAATTCGAAAGCCTGGTGGCCCGAGGGATGGTGGCGCCCAATACGATCAAGGTGGTGGGCAAGAAACCCGAAGATACCTTTGCTTGTCTGCGTTCGACCGATCTCTATCCCGATCTCATCTTTGCGGCTCAGGCCTCCTTGTCACCCGACATCAAGCGCAGACTTTCCGCGGCGCTCCTTTCCATGCCGATGAGCGAGTCGGGATACGGGTGGACAGTCGGTGCGAATTTGAGCGAGACTCGCCATCTGGTCGAGCGCCTGGGTTATAGCCCGACCGTGCGAATGACCGGCTCGAGCGTGATGATCGATCGTTACAAGTATGCGCTTTTGATCGGCGTGCTTCTTCTGGCTGCCGCCGTGCTCTACAGCTTTGCCGTGAGCCGCACCGTGGCGCGCCGCACCAAAAAGCTCGTGGAAGTGATCGATGAAAAGTCGGAACTTGAAAAGACTGCCCGCATTGACCGCGAAAGACTCTCGCAATTGGAGCGTGCGGGTTTTGTCTCGGAAATTTCGAGCATGATCGCGCACGAATTGCGCCAACCGGTGGCAAGCCTCATCAATTACGCCGACGGCTTGTCTCTTTACTTGGGCGGCCGCGGCAAGGATCCGGTGATTGACGAGGCTACCCGTGAAATCACCAAGCAGGCCGAGCGCGTGGCTAGCATCGTCGATCGCGTGCGGGCCTATGCGAAGAACCGTGAGAAGGCACATCAATCGGTGGATCTGTGCGACATCGTCAAGCATGCCTTCGGTTCCTTCCGATCAGGGAGCGACCTCACCGGTGTTCGCATCCTCTCATCGCTTCCGCCCGAAGCGTTTGTTTCGGGCGATGCCTTGGAGCTTGAGCTCCTTGTGGTCAATTGCCTCAAAAACGCCCTTTCTGTGATTCGAAAGAACCCCGACGGCAAGGGAGAGATTCATATTTCGCTGACCTCCGAATCGAGCACAACGACAGCTTTCTGGAGACTTAAGGTCCAAGACAACGGTCCGGCCGTTTCCGACGAGCAGTTCCGTACGCTTGCGCGTCCCGTGGCGAGTGAAAAAATCGAAGGGCTCGGCCTGGGCCTGTCGATCAGCCGTACCATTGCCGAACGCCACGCGGCCCGACTGGAATTCACCCGCAATCAGCCGGGCGGCTTGTCCGTCTCGCTTTGCATTCCGGCCGCCGATCAACCTCATGAGGAGAAAATCGCATGACCGAAGAACTGAGCAGCCGAGCTCTGCGGCCTCTGGCTCGCGTCATCGACGACGAAGAAACGGTACGCAATTCCACCGTCTTTACGCTTCGCGTGGCAGGTATCGAAGCCGTGGCTTACGAGAGCGCCGCTGCCTTTTTGGAAAATGACGATATTCGTACCCCCGGTTGCGTGATTCTCGACGTGCGTATGCCCGATATGAACGGACTGGAACTTCAGGACGAAATGTTGCGCCGCGGCATTGATCTGCCGATCGTGTTTCTCACCGGCCACGGCGATATTTCCATGGCGGTGATGGCACTGCAAAAAGGTGCTGGCGACTTTTGCGAGAAACCCGTCGAACCCGAGCGTTTGCGTCAGACCGTGCGTCGGTTGTCGGATCAAAACATAGAAGCGAGAAAAGAAAAATTCCGTATCGACATGATGCGCAGCGCCTTTGAGACGCTCACGCAGCGTGAAAAGGAAATTATCCGTTTGGTTGCCGACGATAAACTCAATAAGGTGATCGCGATCGACCTGGGCATCCAGGAACACACGGTGAAGATCCATCGAGCCAACGCCTGCAAGAAGCTTGGCGTGCGCTCGGCTCTGGAAGCGCATAAATATTTGGCTGCCATCGGAGAAATCGCATCGTCTTGAACCAAGGTACAAGGCGAGTTCGAGCTCAATCCTGAAGAATTGTCCCTATCCGATACACCTCCCGGGAAAGGGACATTTTTTAAGGACAAACCAAATGCTCGAGACCTACCTCCAAGACCTCGCCGAAGTTGTCAATCTCGACTGCGGCAGCGCCAACTGCGAAGGCGTCACCAAGGTGGCCAACATCATGAAGCGCCACTTCGACTCCATCGGTTTTGCGACGGAACTTGTGGACCTCGGCCCGAAGGCCGGCAAGGGTCTGTTTGCGACGAACAAGCCCGGTGCCGAAAAGTTCGACATCATGTTCAATGCTCACCTCGACACCGTGTTTCCCGACGGTACCGCCGCCGCACGCCCCTTCAAGGTTGAAGACGGCAAGGTGACGGGGCCGGGTTGCGCCGACTGCAAGGCCGGTGTCATCGCGATCTTCCACGCTCTCAAGAACGCCCGCAAGGAAGATCTTGATCGGCTGGCCATCGCTGTGTGCTACAACCCCGACGAAGAAATCAGTTCGCTTTCCTCCCGCGAATGGCTCCAGCAGATGGCTTCCAAGTGCAAGCGCGCCATCGTTTGCGAACCCGGCCGCGCCACAGGTGCCTTCGTTCGTTCCCGCAAGGGTCGCTCCGTTTGGAATGTGGTCGTGCACGGTGTGGCCGCTCATGCCGGCAACAACCCGCAGGACGGCCGCAGCGCGGTTCTGGCTGCCGCTCACCTCACGATCGCCATCACCAACCTTCAGGACCTCGAAGGCAAGGGGACGAGCGTGACGGTCGGCGTTATTGAAGGCGGTACGGTCTGCAACACGGTTCCGGAAAAGTGCACCCTTAAGATCGACACCCGCTGCTGGAACGACGAAGACGGCCGCGAAATCGACGAAGGCATCGAAGCTCTGGCCAAGCAGAATTGGGGCGACGGCATCACCGTTGAAGCCACGCGCGTTTCCAAGTCGCCGGCCATGCCCTGCACGGACGCCACCAAGGAACTCGTTGAAATGGTCAATCGTGCTGCCAAGGAAGAAGGCTACGAAGCCACTTGGGTCGATGCCGGCGGCGGCTCCGACGCCAACCGCATCGCTCAGGTCGGCGTGCCCGTCATTGACGGCGTGGCTCCTGCCGGTGCCGGTTTCCATTCCGAACGCGAATACCTGCGCGTGGACACGATCGAAAACCGCGTTCGTACGCTTACCCGCGTTCTGCAATATCTCTAACAAGAAGGCAGGACGTCTGATCTGACAAAAATACGCTCCTGCAATTTGGGCGGCACCTATCGAAGAATTTCTCCGAAAGTGCCGCCCTCTTTTTGTCTTCTGCAATAAAGAGCATCTATCAAGATTTCTGGCCTCGTGTCGAATTTTTGCTTTTTGCGCTTAACGGTCATTGGGTTAGGTCAATTCGAGCTCGCCTTCTTTGCCCTTTCGCATTTCGATCACTTTTTTTACCGGTGCAAAGGTCTTGCGATGCGCCGGCAAAGGACCGTATTTTTCGAGTGCAGCCAAATGTTCAGGGGTGCCGTAGCCCTTGTGCTTGGCAAAGCCGTATTCGGGATGCTCCTTGTCGAGCTCCACAAGCCACTGGTCACGCGTAGTCTTCGCGATGATCGACGCCGCGGAAATGGCAGCCACCTTGTCGTCGCCTCCGACGATTGCGTTCACCGCAATGTCGATGTGCGGCACGCGGTTGCCGTCGACGAGCACCAGATTGGGCCGCACAGTAAGGCCCATCACGGCTCGTTTCATCGCGAGCATTGTGGCCTGCAGAATGTTGAGTTCGTCGATTTCCTCGACCGTGGCGTGCGCCACCGACCAGTCAAGCGCTCTTTCCTTGATGAGCGGTGCAAGCGCTTCGCGGGCTTCTTCGGAGAGTTTCTTGCTGTCGCGCAGGCCTGCTATCGGGCGCATCGGATCAAGGATGACGGCGGCGGCCACCACGGGGCCGGCAAGCGGGCCGCGGCCCGCCTCGTCCACGCCCGCGATCAGATCGGCACTGTCTTCGAGCATGACGTCGTTGAAGAGATCGCCCATGCGTTTTTTAGTTTCTCTGCGGCCCATGATGCGAGTTAAGAATTCTTGTTTAGAGGTCGTCTTCGGCAGGTCCCAGAGCCAGAAGCGGCTTGTCGGGCACCCAAACGAGACGAATGCGCTCGGGGGAAAGCACCGGATCGGCGTACATGCGCACGTCGGTACCGAGCCCGGCGGCGTACACCAGGCGGTCGTTTAGCCACACAAGCGGAAGTTTGCTGCGCTCAAACGAAGGCACACCAACGGCCTGGAAAAGATGCTTGAGGTTGCGCGACGGACGCAGTCGATAGAGCTTGATCTTTTCGCCGCCCTTGCGCGGACGCACTTCGAGTTTGCCTTCCCGCAGCAGGTTGGCGTCAAGTCCCGGTTCGTCGGTTTCGCAGCGCACGAACTTCAAGACGCCGGCCCAGGGCGCAAGCGCAATGCTCTCCTCGCCCTTCCATTCGAGCGCAATAAGAAGCTCGGCGCCGCGCGGAGCGGTTACGGGATCGACCAGAACAAGATTGACGCCCCAGCGGCGCAGTTCTTTGCCGCCGATGCGAAAACTCATCTTGGTGTCGGCATGGGTCTGCCGAAGCTGACGCAGGATTTCGCTCAGTTTGGCATGCGAAGGCGAACGGATGCCCGACAGCCCGAGCCAGGCTCTCAGACAGTTGGCCTGACGCTCAAAACCGAGATTGAGAAGCTTGGCGATGTTGAGTGACCCCGGTTTGTCGCCTGCGCAATGCAGGCAGTCGTCCTCGCCCAGGTTGGAAAGAATTTCAGCCGACTGCGCCACGAGCGTGATGGAACGTGCCGCAGCTGCTCTCCACCCTTTTCGGGCGGCGTCCAACGGCGGCAGGATGTCGTTGCGAATGAGGTTGCGCAAAAAGCGCGTATCGGCATTGCTGTCGTCTTCGACCCAGGTGAGCTTGGCGCGCTTGACGTAGGCGGCGATTTCGTTGCTCGAGACTTCAAGCCAGGGACGCGCGAGCACAAGTTCGGCGTCGTCGCCGGCGCTTTCGAGCATGCGCACGGGGCTGATTGCGGCAAGCCCCTCGGGACCCGCACCGCGGATCCACTGAATGAGGAAGGTCTCGATGCGATCGTCCAAATGGTGCGCCGTGAAGATCGCGTCCGAATTGAGTTCTCGGGCGACCTTCATGAGCGCCTTGTAGCGGGCCTGACGGGCGGCGGCTTCAATGCCGCAGGCCGAGTGCTGAGGCACGTAGACGCGCTCGACGCGCAGCGGAATCTGCCACTTGGCGCACTGCTCCTCGGCGTGCCGCACCCATTCGTCGGCCATCTTGCTCAAGCCGTGATGCACGTGCACGGCCGTCACCGACTCGATCACGTTCTTGTAGGCGGTCTTCTTAAGACGCGCGAGAACGTCGACGAGCGCCGTCGAATCTTTGCCGCCCGAGTACGCAACCAGAATGCGCACGGGGTTGACGGGCGTCAAACAGAACTGTTCGACGCTCGCGGCGGGCTTGCGGTCGGCGATCGTATCGATCGTGTCGGCAAGCAAAAGCGTGAGCCTGGCAGCCGGAGACGTGGCCGCACGTTGCTTCTTATGCGTCATTTACGCCTGAATTTATTCCTTTGCGGGTTCTGCGGAAGCGGCTTCGGGCGCCTCCTTCTTGGCAGCAGTTTTGCGCGTCGCGGGACGGCGGCGCGCAGGTTTCTTCGGAGCGGTCTCAGCGACGGTTTCCGCGGTTTCTGCCACTTGCGATTTCTTCGCTACGGGCTTGCGGCGCAATGCGCAGCTGCGGCGCGGCTTCTTGGGCGTTTCCGGTTCTTTCGTCTTGGGTTCTTCCGCCGCCGACTCTTCAAGCGGCAGTTCGCTTTCGTGCGCGGCCTGGCACAGCAGTTCATAAGCGCTGCTGCACTTTTCCTCAAAGCGGCCGTAGTTCATCAGACGGCCGAGACGGCGCTCGACCAGAGCGTCCGGATCCATCGTGAGGAACGCCTTCAACTGATCGACCAGGGTCTTGCGCAGGGTCGAAGCCATGAGCTTGGGATCGCGGTGCGCGCCGCCGAGCGGTTCGCTGATCACCTTGTCGACGAGGCCGAGTTCAAGGAGTCGGTCGGATGTGAGCGCCAGAGCCTGAGCGGCTTCAGGAGCCTTGTCGGCGCTCTTCCAGAGAATGGAGGCGCACCCTTCAGGGCTGATCACGGAATACGTGGAGTACTGAAGCATGATGAGCGAGTCGCACACGGCAATGGCGAGAGCTCCGCCCGAGCCGCCTTCGCCGATGATCGTGGAGATCACGGGAACGCGCAGTTTGGCAAGCTCATAGATGTTGCGGCCGATGGCTTCGGACTGATTGCGCTCTTCTGCGTCGATGCCGGGATAGGCGCCCGGGGTGTCGACGAACGTGAAGACCGGCAGGCTGAACTTTTCGGCAAGCTTCATCAGACGCAGAGCCTTGCGGTAGCCTTCGGGCTTGGTCATGCCGAAGTTGCGGCGCGTGCGTTCGCGGGTGTCGCGGCCCTTCTGGTGGCCGATCACCATCACGGCGTGTTCGCCCAGACGCGCCAGACCGCCCACGATGCTCTGATCGTCGGCAAAGGTGCGATCGCCGTGCAGTTCGTGGAAATCCTCAAAAATGGCGTCGATGTAGTCGAGCGTGTACGGACGGTTGGGGTGGCGTGCCACCAGAGCCGTCTGCCACGGCGTCAGATCGGCGTAGATCTCTGCCGTACGGGTGCGCATCTTGCGCTTGAGCTCGGAGAGCGCTTCGTTTTCGCTCACACCTGTTTCCAGTTCCTTATTTTCGAGCTCTTCCATCTTTTTGTAGATTTCGCCGAGATCCTTTTCGAAATCCAGAAATACTGCTTTGGCCATGCTTATGTTCCTAACGGCAAAACGTCGGTTTCGCCTTGACTAACTAATACTGTACGGGGGTTGCGGTGAGACTCTGCCACAAAAGCCATGTGGCGGCTGTGCGCCACGGAGCCCACACCTGCGGGTCCTTGGCACCGAGTCCGGTTTTTTCCAGCGCTTTGCGCAGCCCGTAATCCGTTTGCGCCCAAACATCCGGTCGGTTCAATCCGAAAATCAGCACCATGTCCGCCGTCCACGGCCCCACGCCCTTGACGCCGGTCAATCGAGCGCGCACCGCCGCGTCGTCAAGTGCTTCCAACGCCGGCGCCGTGAAGCTGCCCTCGACATACTTTTGCGCGATCGCAACAAGAGCTCCCGCCTTGGTTTGCGAGAGTCCCAGATCACGAAGCGCGTCGACAGAACTCCCGGCCAGAGCGTCGGCGGCGTTGTCGCCTTTGTCTCCGGCGTACCTGAAGACTGACTGCGCCATTTTTTCAGCCACAGCCGTATTGACCTGCTGACCGCATACGGCGCGCACATACGTGTTAAAGAGATTTTCACAGGCAACAAGTCCCTGCCCCGCCGTTTTGCGACGGGCTTCAAGGAAATACGCTTCGCCCGAGAGAGCCTCGAGCGCTTCGTTCCACCAGGTGACGATTGCCATAACCGACGAGCGAAAACGTTACTGACGGCGCCAGGTTGAACCGGCCGGACCGTCTTCGATCACGATGCCGAGCGCGGCGAGTTCGTTGCGGATGGCGTCGGCGCGGGCAAAGTCGCGCGCCTTCTTGGCGGCCGTGCGCTCGGCCACCTTGGCGTCGATGGCGGCTTCGTCAAGCCCCGTGACGGCACCCTTCAGGAACACTTCCGCGTCAAGCTGCAGGATATTGAGAACCGCACCTAATTTTTTCAGAAGCGAGGCGGTTTGAGCATCGCCCGTTCGGTTGATCTCCGCGGCCATCTGCTGCAACACGCCGATCGCTTCGGGCGTGTTGAAATCTTCGTCCATCGCGGCCTTGAATTTAGCGGCCCAAGGATTGGACCAGTCGATCGCCTCGCTGTTCTCTTCTTTCGAGGCGTTCTTGAGCGCCGTATAAAGGCGCTGCAGCGCTTTGTGCGAATCGTCGATGAGACTGTTGGCAAAGCTGATCGGGCTGCGGTAGTGGCTTCTCAAAAGGAAGAAGCGCAGCACTTCGTTGCCGTTGCCTTCGCCATATGCGCCGTTCGTTTCCTTCAACGCGTCGCGAATCGTCCAGAAGTTGCCCAGAGACTTGCTCATCTTCTCTTCGGTGCCGTCCTCGCGCTTGACGCGCAGCGGGCCGGAGTGCATCCAGACGTTGGCAAAGGGAGCGTCATTGGCGCCTTCGCTTTGCGCAATTTCGTTTTCATGGTGCGGGAAGATCAGATCCGGGCCGCCGCCGTGGATGTCAAAGGTCTTGCCAAGATAGTGGCAGCTCATGGCCGAGCACTCGATGTGCCAGCCCGGGCGCCCCTTGCCCCACTTCGAATCCCAGGCGGGCTCGCCTGGCTTGGCGGCCTTCCAAAGTACGAAGTCGAGCGGATCGCGCTTGGCTTGAGCCACTTCGATGCGGGCGCCCGCGCGCATTTCGTCGGGCTGACGTCCGGAGAGCTTGCCGTAGCCGGCGAACTTGCGTACGGCGTAGTCGACGTCGCCGTTGTCGGCGGCATAGGCAAGGCCCTTTTGCTCGAGCTTTTCAACGAGGTTGAGCATCTGCGGGATGAATTCGGTGGCGCGCGGCTCGTACGTGGGCGCAAGGCATCCGAGACTCAGCATGTCCTGCTGCATTGCAGCGGTGAATTCGTCGGTGAGTTCCTTCGTGGAGATGCCGCGCTCGGCGGCGCGCTTGATGATCTTGTCGTCGACGTCGGTGACGTTGCGCACGAACGTGACGGCGTAACCGCTTGCCTCAAGCCAGCGGCGCACGACGTCGAAGGCGACAAAGGTGCGGCCGTGGCCGATGTGGGTGTAGTCGTAGACCGTGACGCCGCAGACGTACATGCCGACCTTGCCGGGTTCGATGGGCGTAAACGGGCGGATGTCTTTGCTGAGCGTCGAATAGATTTGAAGGGTCATTGCGTACTTTCGTTTCTGATTTTTCGTGCTGCCTGCCGCATTCCGTAACAAAGAGCCACAGATGGGCGCAAAGGAGCGAATGCGGCGATGCATTACAATCTACGGAGTTTAACAGTTTCGTGCCTGCTGCGGCCCTGAAAAATGGCGCCCGAACCCGCTTTTTCGGGCTTTTTTCAACTTGCCGGCGTCAGGCTCACAAATTCCACCCAATGACCCGAATGCTTTCTTTCGTTCGTCCGGCGCTCGTTGCCGCCGGCTGCGCTCTGGTGGCGGCCGCAACGCTTCCGGCTTGCGCCGCGCTCGTTGATCCTGACGCGCCTTCTGTCCTTCTCAATAACGGCCAGGTGCCCGGCGTGGTCGACAAGCTCATCAACCGCGGTGACTACAACGACGCATTGAAACTCATCGCCGAGGGCCTCAAGTCCAACCCCCACTCCGCACAGCTCCGATTCCAGCGCTGCGTCGTCTACGAACGCATGGGCGATCGCGACAAGGCGATCAACGGCTTTGAGCAGTTCATCCGCACCTATCCGGAAATCCCCGAGGCATACAACAATCTCGCGGGGCTCTACTCGCGCAACGGCAACCTCGTACGAGCCGAAGAGCTTCTTGTAAAGGCAGTGGCCCTTCGCCCGGGTTTTGCGCTAGCTCATATGAATTTAGGAAATCTCTATTTAGCAAAAGCTAAGAATGCCTACAACACCGCAATTAAAACGGGTGGCAATAAAGAAAAGCTAAACGCTAACATTGAACTGCTCAACAAGCTTCTGGGCGAGTAATCGACCGCAATCGTTTTTTTTTGCGCTTAAGTTCTGACATGCTCAAGCGCATTTGTTTAATGAGACACATCATGAAAATTGCCAATCGCTTCCGTCTGACCTTCCCTGCGGCTCTGGCCGCCGTTGTTGCGGGCGGCTCCGCCGTTGCCGCACCCAAGGACGAGCCGATCGCGGAAATCTCCACTTCGCTCGGCGACTTCGTCGTGCGTCTGGACGCCCAGCGCGCTCCCATCACGGTCGCCAACTTTATCCGCTACGCCGACGAAGGTTTCTACGACGGCACGATCTTTCATCGCGTCATCGACGGCTTCATGGTGCAGGGCGGCGGCTTTACGCCTGACTTGAAGCAAAAGCCTGCAACGCACCCCGCGATTGTCAACGAAGCCCGCGGCGGGTTGCCCAACCTGCGCGGCACGATTGCCATGGCCCGCACGAATGAACCTCACTCGGCCACCTGTCAGTGGTTCGTGAACACGGTCGACAACGACTTCCTGGATGCCAAAAACGCACGCGACGGCTGGGGCTACACGGTGTTCGGGCGAGTGATTCGCGGTATGGATGTTGTCGACAAGATCAGCTCCGCAAAGACCGGTACGCGCATGGGCATGCGTGACGTTCCGACGCAAACCGTTAAAATCCTCTCCGTCAAGATCAAGCGCTAAGTGAGTGTGGAGCTTCTTGCGACTAAGGAGCTCCGTGTCTTTGGCCTTGAATTTTTTATTTTTTTCTTTGGGATTTGATTCGTAATCATGATTCGCTTTACGACCAATATGGGCGTCTTTGACGTCGAACTCAATGAAGCAGCTGCTCCGAAGACCTGCGAAAACTTCCTTTCCTATGTTCGCTCGGGCTTTTACAACGGCACGATTTTTCACCGCGTCATCAGCGGCTTCATGATTCAGGGCGGCGGCTTTGAACCCGGTCTGAAGCAGAAGCAAACCAAGGCTCCGATTGAAAACGAAGCCAACAACGGTCTGAAGAACGACAAGTACACGATCGCGATGGCCCGCACCAACGAGCCGCACTCTGCCACGAGCCAGTTCTTCATCAATGTGGCCGACAACGACTTCCTGAATCACACCTCCCCCACCTCCCGCGGCTGGGGCTACGCCGTGTTCGGCAAGGTTGTCTCCGGCACCGACGTGATTGACGCCATCGCTCGCGTGCGCACGGCTTCCCGCTCCTGGTACGGTGATGTGCCTGTCGAAGACGTTGTGATGGAAAAGGTCGAAGAGATCTGATTTATCAGGAAATACGGCCCCTGCTTTCGTGCGGGGGCTTCTTTTGCTTACCGAAAATGAAGCTTACGGGACTCAAACTCTCCGAGCCGCTCAAGGCTCCCTGCGTCAGCGGTATCACTGAAATGGCGCCCTTGTCGCGTCCCGTTTTCGTTTCCGACCTGCATCTTTCCGGCCGCAACAAAAAGACCGTGCTCGGTTTTCTGTGGTTTTTGAAAACACAGGCCAAAAACTACGACGAACTCTTTTTGCTCGGCGACATTTTTGAGTACTGGATCGGCGACGACGCTTCTTCTCCGGCCGAACCCCTGGCCCGAGCGTTGCGCAAATACGCCTCTCTGGGCAAACGTGTTTACCTCATGCAGGGCAACCGCGACTTTCTGATCGGCGAAGATTTTGCGCGCCATTGCGGCGCCGAGCTTGTCGCCGACGGCACCGTCGTCGACTGCTCCGGCAAGCGCATTCTTCTTTCTCATGGCGACAAGTGGTGCACGTTGGACGACGAGTACCAGGAATTTCGCCGTCAGATGCACGACGAAGCTTTTCAGCTGATGGCGCTTCGCATGACTGTAGAGGAGCGCATTGACTTTGCAAAAAAAGCGCGCGCGCAGTCCAAGAAGACCAAGACCGAACGCTCGCGCGAGATGATGGACGTGGTCTATGACGAAGTCGCTTGTGAAGTCTTTGCCAAGAACTGCGCTCACGTCATTCACGGCCACACCCACCGTCCGGCGCATTACGTCTATGACAACTTCACCCGCACCGTGATTCCCGATTGGGATCTCGATGACAAGAATCGCCCTCGCAAGGGCTGGGTGGAGATCAATTCCGCGGGCGAACCTCAAGTCGTTCTCTCCGAACATTTCTTCTGATTCGGCTCCACGTTTGGTCCGGATTCGGGAAAATCCTTCGGGTCTTCACTCGAATCTTTGATTTACGTCAAATCTACGTAGCACCTACGAGGTCTAAAAATACGCTTGAGTCAAAGAGAAGGTCTGTTAAGAGACCTCGAATCTTTTGGCGGCGTATCGACCGCGTCAGGCGGCGCCGGTGCTCAGGGTCGGAGAGTCATTGATCCGATCGGTCTTAAGAGCGGCATCGGCGTCTTGAATGTCGCGACGGTGCGTTTGCCTACCTCAATCAGGAGAAGACAATGATCGAAAAAGAAATGAGCCGCCGCAGCCTCTTTAAGAGCTCGCTCGTGGGCGCGACCGCCGTCGGCGCCGCCGGCTTTGGTTTGGCTTCCACTGCTGAAGCCGCCCCCAAGAAGGCCAAGGCGGAAACGTTTGACGCCATCGTGCTCGGTGCCGGTCCCGCCGGCCTCATCACGGCCATCACCGCTCATGACGCCGGCGCCAAGGTTGTCGTGCTCGAAAAGTGCGACCGTCCCAACGGCAACGCCATCTTTGCTCTGGGTTCGATCTGCGGCTGGGGCACGCGCCACCAGGCTGAACAGGGCATCAAGGATACGGCCGACGCCTTCTACGCAATGATGATGGACATCTCCAAGCAGATGGGCGACAAGGCTCTCAACCGCCTCTACACCGACAAGATTTCCGAAGGCATCGACTGGCTTGAAAAGGATATCGGCGTGAAGTTCGGCAAGATCCGTCCCATGCCCTATCCGCGTCTGGGCCGCACCTGCCGCGTTCTGGGCGAAGGCCAGACGGGTGGCGCCCGTCTCGTTCAGGCTCTTCTCAAGGCAGCTGAAAAGCGCGGTATCGATATCCGCTACGAACACAAGGCCATCGAACTTTTGCACGACGACAAGTTCGCTGTGACCGGCGTCAAGGCCCTTACTCCGGCCGGCCAGAAGACCTTCATGTCTCGCGGCGGTGTTTGCATCGCCACCGGCGGCTTCTCGGGCAATCCCGAAATGGTCGACCGCTACATCGGCGGCTGGGCAACCCGCATGGTGCTGCGTGGTTCTCCTGCAATTACCGGCGAAAACATTTCCCTCACCCTGCCGCTCTTTACGAAGTTCGTGAACATGGACCAGTTCCACTCCGGTCCGATCATCGGCAAGACTCACGTCAACCCCGCCGACGTTCTCAACTCCGGTTACGGCATCCAGGTCAACACCTCGGGCAACCGCTACATGGACGAAAACAACACCTACGTCATCAAGGCCCGTACGACGGCTCAGATGACGCTCGACAACACCGCATGGGTGATTGTTGACAGCGACTGCTCCGTGCTCGACAAGGTGATTCCGAAATTCGACCGCCTGAACTCGCCCTACGGCAAGGCCGACACGATCGAAGAACTGTGCAAGCAGGTCGGTCTGCCCGCAGAAAAGGTCAAGAAGCTCGTTGACGAATACAACGAAAAGATGAAGGCTGGCAAGCTCGGCGAAATGAATCCGCCCTGCACCTACAAGAAGCCCCATCCGATTGCCAAGGCTCCGTTCTACGCCGTTCCGCTTCAGGGCGGCATGACGGCCACCTTCGGCGGTCCGTTGATCAACACGAAGACGGAAATCCAGAACCTCGACGGCAAGAGCATCCCGGGTCTCTACGCAGCGGGCAACTCCGCCGGCGGCATCTTCTTCCACAACTACGCAGGCGGTGCACAGCTCGGTGCCGCTACCGTGTTCGGCCGTGTGGCCGGCGTTGAAATGGCCAACCGCGCCAAGAAGGCCGCCAAGAAGTAACCAATCACCGGGAGAAAGACAAAATGAAAAAGAGTTTTATCGCCGCTTTGGCTCTCAGCGTGAGCCTTTCGTTTGCTGCCGGTGCCGCCGCTGCTGCTGAACAGACCCTCGCTCAGAAGCATCAGGGCATGTGGCCGAAGTCCGAAAACGGCTTTGTGACGAAGAACCAGTGCCTGAAGTGCCACGTTTCTTACGAAGATCTCGCCAAGAAGACGGCCAACCTCGAACCCAACCCCCATGACAACCACATGGGCAAGGTCAACTGCGAGGATTGCCACAAGGCCAACCAGGCCAAGCCTGAGCTGATGTGCAACAGCTGCCACAACTTCACTCTGAAGGAAAAGGCCGCCAAGAAGTAATCCTTCTTCGCATCGTTTGAGTACTAACGGCGTTCGTCTGATTCGTTTCGGACGGCGCCGTTTTATCTTTACCTTGCACGCAGTTATCATTGTGCGGCAATCTTCCTCTTTTTTTCCGACCTGGTGCCATGCAGCTGAAACGCTCCACAGACATCCTTCTTCGCATACTCATGTACCTGGCCTCACACCCGCAGGTGGCCCATATTTCGATTCATGATTTGAGCGAAGCACTCAACTGGAACAAGAATCTGGTTGTCAAAGTCGCGCATATTGCCGTGCAGCAGGGTCTCTTGAAGGCCGTGCGCGGACGCACGGGCGGCGTGGCGCTTGCAAAGCCCGCTTCCGACTACCGCATCGGCGACGTGGTCCGTCTGATGGAAGGTAATGAAGAGATGGTCAACTGTGACGAGCCGCGTTGCCCGCTTCTCAATGGCGGCTGCCGCCTGCGCGGAGTCCTTGCAAACGCCCGCGAGGCTTTTTATCGGGAGCTCAACGCTGTCACACTCGATCAGATTGTCTCGTCTTCCGATACGGTTCGTTTTTTGAACCGCTGACAACAAAAAAGGCGGCACCGGAACTTTCCAAGCACCGCCCTATTCTTTGCTGCGGACTCAAGTTCCGCCGCTCTTCTCTAATTTTCTTAGCTCTGATTGCCCGTACCGAAGGCTTCCGAGTGCACGTTGGCTGCCGGAACGCCCGCGGCCACAAACGCCTCGCGCATGTCGTCCATGAAGCTTACTGGTCCGCAGATGTAGACATCGCTGTCGGCAGCAGGTGCCAGGGTTGCAACGGCAGAGGCATCAGGACGTCCGAGCTTGAAGCATGGGCACATTTCCTTCGTTTCCGTGGCTCGCGTCAGATACACGTCGCATTCGCCTTTTTCAAGCTTGGCCATGGCTTCTCGGACTTCGTTCTTTAGAGCAAATTCATCCGTGGTACGCGTCACATGGAGAACCTTCACGGGACGCTGGGGAGTCTTAGCGGCGATATCCTGAAGCATTGCAAGAATTGGCGTGATGCCGATGCCGGCGCTCGCGAGCACCACAGGGTTGTTGCCTTCCTTGAGATAGAACTCGCCCGTTGGAGCCGACACGTCAATCACGTCGCCCTCGTTGACGCGAGCGTGCAGGTGGTTTGAAACGAGACCGGCGGGTTTGTCGCAGGCGGCGTCAATGCGCTTCACGGAAATGCGCAGACCGTCGTTTTGAAGCGAAGCGCGCGAGAGCGAATACTGGCGCGGCTGCATGATGCCGAGTTCAGGCAGATATACGCGTACCGAGATAAATTGCCCCGGCTTGTAGCTCGAAACGGTGCCTTTATCCGCGGGCTTGAGATAGAAGCTCGTTACTTCGTCGGTTTCTTTGGTCTTGCATTCAACAACAAACGGGCGCCATCCGGACCAACCGCCTTCGACCAGAGTCTGTTCCTTGTAGATGCTGCCTTCCAAGCCAATCAGGATGTCGGCAAGCTGTCCGTAAGCTGCAGCCCATGCATCAATCAATTCGTCGGTGGCGGCTTCACCCAACACTTCCTTGATGGAGGCAAGAAGGTGCTTACCAACAATGCCGTATTGCTCGGCACGGATACCGATCGTGCAGTGCTTGGTGGCGATGTGCTTGACGGCATTGATAAGCACCGTCGGGTTGTCGATGTTTTCGGCGTAAGCCAGAACGGCGCCTGCCAACGCTTGTTGCTGATGGCCGCGTGCTTGGTGCGCGTTGTTGAAAACGTTTTGCAGCTCGGGATTGCCTGTGAGCATGCGCTTGTAAAAGTGCGAGATCAATGCAACGCCGTGTTCGCGCAGAACGGGGACGGTGGCTTTGACAAGTTCGATTTGACGGGCGGACAGCATAAGTTTCTTCCTGTGTGAGGGTAAATTGAAAATGTTTGTCGCTGAAAATGAAAACCATTCTTAGCACGTTGACATAAATCATATATCAGAAATATATGATTAAGCAACGCAAACCCCTGTTCTGACAAAATTGCAAACAATTTCAGCCGTGATTAGGTCAAGGCGATCGAGGTGCCATTGTCAACTGTCAGAGCAAAAGGTCTTTCGCCAGGCTGATGGTGAGATACCGAATTGCTCTTTGAAGCGTTTGCGGAACGTGATGACGGACTCAAACCCACAATGGATGGCGACAGATTCGACAGGAAAATCGCTTCCTTCCAGCAATTCTTGGGCCCGCCTTAATCGCGCACACAAAAGCCACCGATAAGGCGTCATTCCTGTGGTTTTGACAAACACGCGATAGAAAGAGCGCTCGCTCATGGCTGCCGCATGTGCAACTGATCGGAAATCAACGGTTTTGTTCAAACTCTCGGAAAGTTCCTTGATTGCTTTGGAGATACGCTGATCAATCGAGTGCATCGGGACGGGTTGCTCGATGAATTGGCGTTGACCGCCTTCACGAAACGGAGGTGAGACCATCAGACGTGCAACACTGTTGGCGACCTTTGCTCCTTCGAGAATGCGAAGTACGTGCAGGCAACAATCGATTCCCGCAGCGATTCCGGCCGAAGTTGTTAGTCCGTCATCTTCGACGTAGAGAACATCTTTATCGAGTTGGACGGACGGAAATTGCGAATGAAAAATCTCGCTGTCGTACCAGTGCGTGGCAGCGCGCTTACCGTCAAGAAGTCCGCTGTAGCCCAGTACGAAGCTTCCTCTGCAGAGTGCCACAATCGGCGTGCCGGCTTTGTGCGCCGCTCTGAGAGCCGTTAGCAAAGCGTCGCTCGGCTTCTTGTTCGGGTCGGGCCAGTACGGAATCACGATCATGGATGCCTGTTTAAGAGCTTCAAGTCCAGACTCGACCTTCGCTGACAAGCCTCCTTCCATCTCGATCTCGCCGGGTTCGACGGCGCACAGCCGTATTTCACGCTTGTGTCCGGCCGGCGGGAGTTCCGAAAAAATCATTCGAGGCACGGCAACGAAAAACGGGTTGATTTTTTCTGAAATTACAACGGCAACAGTTTCCATAAGGACAACGGCAAGTTGGCAAAATTCGATCGGATATTGTCAATTATGCCTCTCACGACTGCTTCAAGCTTGCCGATAAGCTTTGCACATCACCAGATTTGTCGGGGCGGTAGCCCCTTTTTTGCAAGGAGCAGAAAATGCTGACGCGAAGAAAATTCATGCAGACCGGTCTTTCGGCCGGGTTGGCTGCCGCTTTGGGCTCGTCCTCTCTCTATGCTGTTCCCCTTAAAGGGACGAGCGTGCAATTGATTCGCAGTGCGACCATCAAAGTCAACATGGGTGGCACCGTGTTTCTGATTGATCCGATGCTCTCCCCAAAAGGCGGTTGGGAGGGGTTTTCCGGTACGGTCAACAGCGAAACACGCAATCCGATGATTGATTTGCCAATCCCAGTTCTCGACATTTTGTCCGATGTGGACGCTGTCGTTCTGACGCATTTGCATGAGGACCATTGGGACGAGCATGCACGAAAAGTCATTCCCAAATCAATGCCGATTTTCGTCAACGACGAGCCCCATCGGCTGGTAGTGAAAAAAGCCGGATTTGAGAAGGTTACTGTTCTTCGTCCCAATACCGACTTTAAGGGAGTCAAGTTAACTCCGATGCTAAGTCAGCACGGAACAAACGAACAATTGCAGCACTTGCCAGATCTGGGGACGACGATGGGGGTTTTCTTTGCCAAGGTGGGCTACCGGTCTGTCTATGTGGTTGGAGATAGCATCTGGAAGCCGTTTGTGAGCACGCAAATTGCCCAATATCGACCGGACGTCATTGTGCTCAATACCGGTAACGCTCTTCTAACGGACTATCCGCAATCCATCATCATGGGAACTCAGGATTTTTTGCGGGCTTATCGGGAAGCGCCTTGGGCCCGCATTGTGGCTGTACATATGGATGCGATCAACCATTGCGTACTTCGACGCAAGGATTTGCGTGACGCGGTCGGAAGACATAAATTGGATGTACGTCGTGCATTGGTGCCGGATGACGGCGAAATTCTAACGTTCAGCTGACGATATCAGAAGAAGGCCGCCGGATGATGTTTCGAGTGGCTTTCGATTTATTAAGGTGCTGACGGTTTCTCAGCCAACGCTTCATAAAGCGACTGTCTTTGCTCCCGAATGCTCTTTCCCGGAGAAATTCCGAAAAGGTGCTTGTAGTCGCGGTTAAATTGCTGAGGACTTTGATAGCCCACGGCGTAGGCGGCCGAGTTCACATCCCCTTCTCCCTTGAGCATGAACTGCTGCGCTTCGTACAGACGCAGCCGTTTCTGATATTGGAGCGGCGACAGTGACGTGAAGCTTTTGAAGTGCCGGTGAAACGTTGTCGGCGCCATGCCGGCAACGGAAGCCATCTGCTCAACAGAAACGGGTTCCCTGAAGTTGGCTCGCAGCCATTGAATGGACTTTCTGATGCGCTGGCCAACGGTGCTCGGTGCATACAAAGCGCGCAGGCAGGCGCCCGAGCTGCTCGAAAGCGCTAGGTAATGAATGTCGCGAATCAGGATCGGGGCTCTGGCCTTGATCTGCTCGGGATGATCAAGAAGCTTCAGGAGCCGCTCGAAGTCTTCGAGCAATTCCTGCGTGGGCTTTTCGACGTTAAAGACATCGCGCACACCGTCCTGCGGCGGGTCTTCCTCCAGAAGGAAATCCGCGATTGTGGCGGGATTCAAACGCAGCGACAGTGATACAAACGGGTTTGAAGGCTTGACGCCGACCAACTCGTAGGACGTGGGCATATCGACCGAAGTGACGATCATCGACCCCGTTCCGTAGCGGTAGCTCTTGTCGCCTATCACGAGGTTTTTCGTGCCTTGCAGGATCAGTCCGACAGAGAGCACGTAAAAGCAGTTGGAGACAGTCTGCGCCTGCTCAACGTAGGACAGATGCAATCCCGGAATTTGATCGACGGGCGCGCCGCCTTTGACGGCATTGCGCACGCGCTCGATCAGCCGTTCCCGAAGTGCTTTGACTTCCGGTTCTTCGACGGTGTCAATTGCGTTGAAAATTTTGGTCGTGTCGCCTGTCATTGTCCACCTGCACAAGAGGAAAAGCGAAATGCAGCCGCTGATCTCCTGAGGGAGAAGCTTTTTTGACGATCAGCGGCCGCTGTTTCGCTTTGGTTCTCTATTTTGACAAAGTTCGCGCAAATTGGCTCACGCTTCGTCCGTACCGTCACCGATCGGTCTCTGACCGGGTTTCTTATCCAACACTCGTACGATTTCGTATTGCCCCGTGCCCATGCCGAGTTCCTTCATGGCCGAAAGTTGGCGGAGCCCCTCACGCGACTCAATGCGCTTGACGAGCGAATGGTTCATGAACTTGGGCATCGCGTAGACGATGTCAATCGACGCTTGGTCGATGGCAACCAAATCGGTCGAAGCCAAAATCCCCAGATCCGGCATCGTCGGTTCGCTTGCGGCAACGCCCGCGCAGTCGCAGTCAACCGACATGTTACGCAGCACGTTCAGGTAAACGATTCGTTTCCCGAAGTGCTCCGTAATGCCCTTGCCGGCGTCGGCCATGTGTTCCATGAAGGCTGCACCTGTCGTCCAGCTCCCGTCGGCTTTTACCGCATGCACTTCCGCTTTGCCGTGTGCGCCCGAAGCGCACCCGATGGCGATGTTCTTGAGCGAACCGCCGAAGCCGCCCATGCCGTGTCCCTTAAAGTGAGTCAGCACCACCATGGAGTCGTAGTTAAAGAAGTGCTTGCCGACATGGAACTGTTTCAGGTGCATGCCGCCTTTGACGGGAAGCAGCGTGTCACCCTCTTCATCCAAGATGTCGACCGGGCAGAAGTTCCAACCGTTCTGCGCGAGAACACGACGATGGCCTTCGCTTGTCTGACGCGGACTCTTGTAGAGAACATTCGACTCGACAATCGTGCTTTGCGGTACGGCGCGCTGGAACTGCTTGATCCATTCGCGAGGCAGAATGTTAGGTCCGCCCGGTTCGCCCGTGTGAAGTTTCAGAGCGACGCGGCCTGTGATGTCCTTATTGATCAGTTGGTACAGACGCAACAGAGCGTCGCCCGAGAGTTCCGGTGTCCAGTAGACGATCGGCTTTTTGGGCGCGGCGGCGCTTGAAATCGGTGATGCGGCCATCAAGCCTGCAGCGGCGATGGCGCTTGAGATCAGTTCGCGGCGTGTGAGCTCGAGCATGATGAACTCCTTGGCAAAAGATATTTCCTCACGAGCATCCTCGCACTTGCCTTGGTCAAATCTTTGCCGCTTGATTTCTGATTTTTGCCTAAAACTGCCGATGACGGTTTTCCTCCGGTTATTGGCCGTCCGTTGACGATTCAGCACCTTCGAGGCAGAAAAAGGCAAAAGATCGGTTTGTTTTGCCGTAGCTGAGCTCCCATCCTCTGGCCGAGAATGATCGGCATCGGAAACACTGCGGCGGCGGAATTGCTTGTTCTTCTGTCTGCCGCTTTCGGAGAAAACAAATGTCTAAGATTCCCAACGTCTCGCTTTCCAACGGCGTACTGATGCCGGCCGCCGTTTTCGGTGTGTACCAAATTCGCGACCTCAAGGAATGCCAGAAAGCCGTAGAAGATGCGATTGCTGCCGGATACCGTGCCATTGACACCGCCGCTTCTTACGGCAACGAAGCCGCCGTCGGTTACGCCATCAAGGCCTGCGGGTTGGACCGTCGCGAACTTTTCATCACAACCAAGCTTTGGGTGGAGGATGCAAGCGAAGAAGGTGCGCGCCGAGCCATTGACCACTCTCTCGACTTGCTCGGTCTCGATTACCTCGACCTTTATCTGATTCACCAACCGGTGGGTGACGTTTACGGCGCCTGGCGCACGATGCAAAGCTTCTACCAGAACAAGATTCTTCGAGCCATCGGCGTGAGCAATTTCGCACCGGATCGTTTCATTGATTTTGCGCATCACAACGCCATTTGCCCGCATGTCAATCAGATTGAGATTAATCCCTTCTGTCAACAGCAGGAAGCTCTTCCGATTCTGAATAAGTTCGGCACGACGCCTGAGGCCTGGGCACCCTTTGCCGAGGGCAAAAACAATTTGTTCTCGCATCCGACGCTTGAGAGCATTGCTCATCGTTATGAACGCACGGTGGGCCAGATCGTGTTGCGTTACGTCCACCAACTTGGCGCTGTCGTCATTGCCAAAACCGTTCGTCCCGAACGCATGGTCGAAAACCTCAATATTTTTGACTTCGAGCTTGAAGAAGACGACATGAAACGCATTGAGGCATTGGATACCAACACCAGTCAGTTCTTTTCGCACCGTGATCCGAAGATCATCGAGTGGATGTGCTCTCGTCACATAGAGCACTGATAAAAACCGAAACGGCAGGAATTGGCAAAAACGAGCGGACTTTCGGCAAAAGAAAGACGGGGTCGCTCGATACGATTTTTCCTGTCAAAGACTCATTTTGGTGTACACAAATATGAAACAACGCACTCTAGGACAAAGCGGCATCACGGTTTCGGAAATCGGCCTGGGCTGCATGAGCATGAACTTCGGCTACGGTCGTCCGTCGCCCGAAAAGGACATGATCGAGCTCATCCATAAGGCAGTGGATATGGGCGTGACGCTTTTCGACACCGCCGAAAGCTACGGGCCATACATCAACGAAGAGCTCGTCGGAAAGGCGCTCAACGGTTTGCGCGATAAAGTTAGCATCGCCACAAAATGCGGCATCGCCTTTGCTGCCGACGGCAATCTGATTTTGGACGCACGAGCCGAGACTCTGAGAAAGTCGCTTGAAGGATCGTTAAAGCGTCTTCGCACCGACCACGTGGACATTTATTATCTGCACCGCGTCGATCCGAAGGTGCCAGTGGAAGACGTAGCCGGGACCATGGGCAAGTTCATTGCCGAAGGCAAGATCCGCGGCTGGGGACTCTCAGAAGTCGGCCCCAAGACGATTGAACGTGCACAGGCTGTTTGTCCGCTTGCAGCGGTTGAAAACGAATTTTCGATGATCTTCCGCGAGTCCGAAGAAAACGGTGTCTTCGATGTCCTCGAAAAGCACAACATCGGTTTCGTTCCTTACAGCCCGCTGGGGCGCGGATTCCTGACCGGAACGATCAATCCCGACGAAAAGCTCGTGGAAACGGATTTCCGTCGCAATCTGCCGTTGTTCTATCCTGAAAATATCAAGGCTCACCAAGGCATCATTGATTTCATCCGCAACATGGCCACGGCCAAGAACGCAACGCCATCTCAGATTGCTCTGGCTTGGGTGTTGGCGCGCCGTCCGTGGATCGTGCCGATTCCGGGAACTACGAAACTGCATCGTCTGGAAGAAAACGTCGGCGCTGGCGATGTGGTCTTTACGGACGAGGAAATGACCGAGCTCAACCGCATGCTCGACGCTTTGCCCATTCAGTGCGACCGCTACAACAGCCGTTTTACGGACGCAACGGTTGACTGAGTGAGTGAAATCTATCCCAAGAGTTTGACCATGGTGCATAACCTTGGCTCCAGGCGGCAGCTTCTGACGTTCCTTGCTGCCGCCTCTTTTGCTTGTTTTGGCCCCATGTCCATTGCTCGTGATATTGCGAACGGTACCTTCACGCCGCAGTCAACCGTCGGCGACGTGCTCGACGAGCCTCTGTTTGAGCCTTTTGCACGCTATCTTCTTCCGCTTGAGACGGTTTCCCGCTATCGCGACCTCAGCGAGACTGATCGCAAGATGCCGCTGTCCCGACTCTCGCGCCTGCTGCCGTACCACACCCTCATTGACGTTTCGGAGGCCTGCGGCATACTCAATCGGCTCAAGGCGCGAGCCAAGTCAGACGCTCGGATCTGGATTCCGCTCTCTCACAAGGATGCCGGTCTCTTTTTCTACCCGGGGCCCAAAGGCGCACCTTTCGTACTGATATGCGCGGGCGGTGGTTTCGTCTACGTCGGTTCCATCCACGAGGGATTCCCGTACGCCGAAGCCATGAATCGAAACGGGTTGAATGCTTTCGTTCTTCAGTACCGGGTCTCCGGAGGCGGCCGAACGGCGATGATGGATATGGCTGAAGGCCTCTATTACATCCTGACGCACGCCAAGGAGCTCGGCGTCAGCAAAACGAAGTACGCCTTGATGGGAAGTTCAGCCGGCGCTCGCATGGCGGCGGTGATGGGCGACGTAGGACTTGAAGCCTACGGTTTCCCGGATAAGTCTAAGGCGACAGCTGTTCTCATGGCCTACACCGGCTACAGCGACGTTTCGTACAACGATCCGCCGACGTTCATGGTACAGGGCACGAACGATTCCATTGCCCCCGTGGAGGTGGTCGATTGGCGAATGCGCGCCATGAAGAAGCTGGGAACTGAAGTCGAATATATGCGCATCGAAGGTATGCCGCACGGCTTTGGTCTCGGGACGAATACGGCGGCAAAGGGTTGGGTGGATCGCGCCGCAGCTTTCTTCAAGCGGCAGGTCGGCCGACATTGATCCCTGCTTTTTCCCTCAAACGCAACAAGGCCCGCAAGCACGAAGCTCACGGGCCTGGGGTTGAACAAGGAAAGTTTTTAAGTCCGTCCCGTTTAGTGGTTACGGTTTCCCTGCTCCCTCCTTTTCTTCCTGGCCGACACGGCCCGGCTGAGCGGCGTACCAGTTGGCGAGCTGCTCGATTTCGGCGTCGGTGAGCTTGCGGCTGAAAACGCGCATTTCGCCGAGCATATCGGACTGACGAGCGCTCGAACGATAATCCTTGAGCGCGGCAGCAAGCACCGTCGCTTGCTGACCGTGAAGCACCGGCACCAGTCCGTTGTTGTTGCCGCGGGCATCAATGCCGTGACAAGCAGCGCACGGGGTGATGTAACGTGAGGCGTCGCCGGAATTGACAAGTTCCGGTGCGGGTGCGTTTGGCGCCGCTTTCTTGGCGTTGCGTCCAGGCAGATACTCGTAAAGTGCGGCTACGTCGGCAATCTGCTGATCGGTAAGCTTGGCGGCTGCAGCCGACATCAGGTCGGAGGCCGGTGTCCCCTTGCGTCGACCGTCGCGGTAGTCAAGCAAAGCCTTGACGGTGACGGCATACGGTTGGCCTGCCACATCCGGCCAGTTGGGCGTATCGGCAATGCCTTCCTTACCGTGACAGCTTGCGCAGAACTGTTTGCTGTGCACTGCAAAGCCGTTCATGACTTCCGATTTGGGCATGGAAGCCAGCACACGCTGCCACTCTTCGGGCGAAAGCGCTGTCTTTTGTTTGACTGCGAGGGCCGGCGCCTGTACGGCGACGTCTGCCGTTACGGTCGAATTTTTTGCGCCCTCCTGCTCGGAGATCACCGAGCTGGCTTCTGCGGCAACGGCTGCGGCGGCTGCCGCAAGAAGACCGGCTGCGGCAAGATATTTCAAAGTCATCATTGTCAATTCTCCTAACCGAAGGCGTCGGCCGTGATGCTGCGCATCCAGGCTCTCAGGTAGCGTGACGCGACCAAACGTTCTTCACGCGAGGCGCTGAGATCTTGATAGCGAGCCCTTGTGTTGGTGCGAGCAATCTTGCCGTCGACGATACGGAACGTGTCGGCCACGAAAAGCCCCCAGTCGTCGCCCGCAAGCGCATAACAGGTGTTGGACCATGCCGGTTCCGGAATGCCGGTCTGCGTGACCTTGCCGATGAGAGCACGTACGCAGACCTTTGCCTGCGTGTTGGCCGAATATCCGGACTTGGGCATGGCGTCGGCAATCGAGGCGTCGCCCAACACATATACGTCGGGAATTTTTGTCGACTCGAAGGTGCGGCGATCAATCGGACAGAACCCGGAGTCATTCGTGAGCCCAAAGGCTCGCGCTACATTGGCCGCACGCATCGGCGGAACGATATTCAAGACGTCCGCCTTGATCTTTCCGCCTTCAGCCGTGACGGTCCGGGTAGAGGGATCAATGGAAAGTGGCTTTCCGCCGTCCTTTTGGCGAATCCACTCGAGCCTGCAGTCGGCTTGGGGCTCGACCATGAATTTTTCAAGCTTGTCGTAGTAAGGCTGAGGCGGCGTAAAGCCGTAGAGATGGTTCCAGCCGAGAATCATCGTCTCGTCGGTCACGAAGTCGTTTTTCGGGTCGATGATCACGACGCGGCTGCGCGGTTTGTAGTGACCGAGCCATTCGGTCATCAGAGCGCTGCGTTCGTATGGCCCCGGCGGGCAGCGGTACGGATTCGGGGGCGCAACGAGCACAACGGTACCGCCGTCAGGCATGGCAAGAAGCTGTCGGCGCAGGATCTCGGTCTGTACGCCCGCAATCCAGCCCGAGGGAATCGTGCTGTTGGCAAGTTGGGCGCTGTAGCCTTCAATCTTGTCGTAGAGCAGCTCGACACCGGGCGAGACGATCAGAGAGTCGTAGCCGAACTTTTGCACCGAACCGTTGACGGTGGCGGCGACTTCCTTTCTCACGGGGTCAAGCGCTTGCGCCACACCCTGCACGATCTTGACGCCGTGCGCGCGCAACCCATCGTAGCTTACCGTGAGGTCGGCCATCGAGACCGCGCCGGTGAGGTGTTCGGAACTGCCATAGTGACGGATGAACACGGGATTTCGTTCGATGATGGTGACGTCGGCGTCGGGCTGCCACATCTTCAGATAACGCGCTGCCGTTGCGCCGCCCACCCCGGCTCCTACGATGAGAACGCGGTGTTTGGCAAGGCTCTTGACATTGGCTAGAGCGCCTGAGGCAGGCAGCATCGAGACAGCGGCAAAGCCAGCTGCCGTCGCCAGAAGTCGGCGGCGTGTGTAGAGCGAGGTCGCGCTGCGGCCCGCAAGGCCCTTGGTGTTAAAGGTATCAAACATCACGGTGTCTCCCCTTTGCTCGGTTGTTCGGGTGCGGACTTGCCCTCAGGTTTCTTTGGTAAAGCGGCAAAGAACGCGGCCATGCGCTCGAGTTCGGCATCGTTGTAACCGTCGGCAATGTGACTCATGATGGAGCTCGGACGGTCTTTGGAGCGGAATCGTTTCATCTCCCGCACAAAGACTTGGTGGTCCATGCCGGCCAGTCCCGGAAACGCCGAGTTGTTGGAGTAGCCGTAGGTGCCGTGACAGGCCGCGCAGGTGTGCGCAAAGGTTGCGCCCGACGGTTCTTTGGTGGAATCTGCTGGTTTGTCGGCGGCGTAGGTGACCGAAACAATGAGTACGGAGGCCGCCGCAACAGTCAGATACTTCAGCTGTTTGGTTTGCATCGTGTCGTCTCCCTTATTGCAAAACAACCGCGAAGCCGACCACGAAGTAGCCGACGATCCAAAGGCCCAGCAGTGCGCTGGCCCAGAAGCCCAGACGTTCCAGACCGGCTGACGGGGTCCAGACGGCGCCGGGTTGTCCCGCCGTCGCAAGTCCCGCTTTCCAGGCTGAAATGAAGATGTACGCCAGAGCCGTTCCGCCCACCAGAAGGAACGTCACAAAGAAGATGGCAAGACTCGGAACGTCCCAATGCACGGCCAGATTCATCGGGTTGAAGCCGGCAGATTCAAGGAGCGTGCCCACGCGCAGCGCTTCGCGTACGGCGGCAAGCAGCACCGTCATGACAATCGTCATCACGAAAGCCATGTAGTTGCAGGTCGTGCACAGACGCCGGCGCTTCTGGATGAACGGCATTGCCACGAAGAAGAGTGCGCCGATCAGCCCAACATAGGGCCAGGCCGACAACAGGAACCAGGACTGCTCGGAAGGCAGGCATGCCATCCAGACGATGCCAAACAGCACCACGAGAATGCCACCCGTGCGGCCCATGCCGAAGGCGACCTTTTCCAAGAAGTCGGAATACAGCCCGTCTTGCATGCTCTGGTGCGACTTGGAAAGCACCCAGCGGCGCATGCCGTAGATCCAGGCGGCGGTCACGGGAAGCGACAAAGCGAAGAAAAAGAGCAGTCTCGGGATGAGCACATAGTGCAGACCGCGGCCCGATGTATCGACCTGACCTTCGGGCGCATACCACTCAAGCCAGTGCGTCGGAAAGAGCGCCTGATTTGAGAGAACGTGCATGAGTGTGCCGCAGGCAAGAAAAAGCACCAAAGCGACGGCAAGCCACAGTACGGCTCCTCGGCCGTTATTTTCCCCTCCTTGCGTGTGAAGGATCGAATGAACGCGGTAGAGCGCGAGATAACCGATCATCAGCAGTCCCAGGAACACCAGTGTCCAGACGGCCGAGAGCATGCTTGAGGCGTACCAGAACGGGTCGAAGATGACTTGCACGAAAAGAAGCGGCGCGACGCCCAGAACAATTGCGGCTCCCGTGGCGGCTTTGGCCGTAAAGGCCATAGTCGAGCCAAGACGCAGCCAATAGTCGGTTGCCTTGTAGCGGGCAAAGAGCGCCAGACCGGTGCTGCCGAGCAGAATCGACACGGCGGCGATGTGAAGCGCAAAGGTCACGACGCCCAACACCAGAAAGATGGCCGGATGCGAGGGCGCGCCCGCGGGGTCGGCCAGAGCCGCGGTCATGGCGGCAGCGGCAGTCGTCAGATTTTCATTCATGATCACTTACCTCCCACGAAGTCCTTCGGAAAGCCCTTGACGGCATAACTGGCGGCCCGTTGCGGATCGGTTTTCTGAACGGAGATGATTTCGGCGAGGAATTCGCTCATCACGTCGCGATCGAGCTCAGGCAAGGGCAGCGGCGGCATGTATACGATGTGGCCGCGGTAGAGCCCTGCCGAGAGCCAGTCCTTGATGCCGGCAGCGTCGGCCTTTGCCGGGAAGTACTTGGCGATCGGTCGGATGCCGGTGTCGGTAAGCGAATGGCAGCTTGAGCAGGCGGCAATCGAAATCAGGCGGCCTGCTTCCAGACGTTCCCACTTGTTTTCGGGTTTGCGAAGGTTCTCCGGTATAAACGGGTGCGTGGCAAGGAACCCGTTTTTGGAGAGAACCGGCAATTCGCTCTTAACTTCCAGTGCCGGTACGTCGCGTCCGACGATCTGGTTGGCATAGACAAAGCGGCCGGCGACCCAGGGCTTGCGCACGATTTCTCGAGCTGTTTCGCTCGGTGCGAGCCCGAGCACGAGGATGACGAGCGTGGCTGCAACGGTGAGCGGAAGATTCATCATGGACGGACGCCAGGCGGTGAGCGCAAAGTACACGAGTGTAACCGCGAGGGCTGCCCACATCATTGGGGCAAAACTTTCGGGCATGCGCGTAGCCGAAACGATGGTGGCGTCCGACGTCAAAGTCGAGGCAAACCAGTACAGACTTGCCGTACCCAGCACGGCACCCAGTGCGCCCAGGCCCGAGAGCGTGCGCGCGATGTAGCTTTTTTCAGCCGGATCCGCGGTCTTGGCTGCTGCAAAGCCGCCCACGACGCCGGTGATGGTGAGCATGAAGAAGAACCGGGCCGAGAGCTGCGCGAACATCGATTCCCCGAAGAAGGCCGAGAGCACGCCGCCCGTCTGGTACCACGATTCCTGACCGGGCCAGAGCATGAACGAGAGAATGCCCACGATGATGAGAAGCGTGCCGACGCTCGAGAGGGCAAAGATCGTGCAGTAGCGCAGATAGGTTTTGATGGGCACGCGGCCTGCGAGGTACACGAGCAGATAGACGCCGGCGACTTCGATCAGGAAGAACACCCATTCGGTGGCCCAGAGCCAGACGAAGTTGTGAATCAGCGCCGAAATGCCGCGGGGATTGGCGATTGTGGCGGCAAACCAGATGCCGGGACCGGTGACGGAGCCGAGCACGTAGCTGAAGATCAGCAGGAAGGCGCCGTATTTGCGGATAAAGTCAAGATGCTGGGGCTGGTTGGCCGTCACCGCACGTCGTGCAAGCCACGCAAAGACAAGCGCGGCACCGACCGAAGCGTGCGAAAACAGCACGTGGATCGTGGCGATGAAGCCGATCACCCATCCCGCGCCGATGCCGGGCTCAAGCCAGGCCGGGTAGAGTCCGAGGAACTCGTTCATGGGGGCTCTCCTAGTGGAAAAAAACAAAAAGCTTTTGACTCGGACAAATGGTCTTTGTTCAAGACCTTTCGCCAAGGTTTGAGCCATTGTTAACGTTCGTTTCCTTTCTGTCTCTCCCTCTGTGGAACGGCTCCCGAATGTCTTCCCTAATCCGTTATGCGGAGTCGCTCTACTTCTTTTGCCGATAAAAACGATTCCCGTTTCCCTCCTCTTTCTTCAGTAATGTCCCGATCCGCCGAACTTTGCGCTCTATCCCAAAGGAGTACCCATCGTTGTTCTTTTTGGATCATCGACTCAATAGATATTTTCTATGCGGGACACTCATAAATTGATGAGTATGGCGCAGATCGGCCAATCTGAAGCATCCCTTAAGATGCTTTCCGTTATTTGAGTAACTCATTGTTTTGTAAGTGTATTGCCCAACATTCCAACGTTCTGTAGATTGACAGAAAACAACTTCACGACGATCGAGTTTTTCTATGTCCGAATATCTTGCTCAGAAGCATGCCTTGTACGCGCAAGTGGGGCGCTTGAGCCGCGCGTTAGGACAGCAGACGCGTCTGGAGATCATCGAGATCCTGGCGCAGGCTCCCAGAAGCGTCGAGACGATTGCCTCCCTTTTGCAGACCGACATCAGAAGCGTGAGCCAGCATCTCCAGGTGTTGGTCGAATGCGGTCTTTTGACGGTCGAACGCAAAGGGCGTTTTCGTTGGTACGCCGTGCGATGTCAGGAAGTCTTGCAACTGGCGGTGCTGCTTCGCACGACGGCCGAGACACTTCTTGGGGCTCCGCAAACGGACGTCAAGGATGAACTCTCGCTGTCCGAAGGTCTGTCGCTTGCACAGCAGGGAAAGCTTCAGCTCATCGACGTGCGTCCGCTCGAAGAGTTCCAAAGCGGACATCTGGCCGGCGCCCTGAGCATGCCACTGGCAAGTCTTTCCGAGACCATATCAAAGCTGGACTCGGAAACTCCCGCTGCCGCCTACTGCCGCAGTCCCTACTGCTTTCTGGCGCGGCAGGCTCAGGAAATCTTTGCCAAATACGGTAAGACGCTTTATGTGCTCTCCGACGGCGTACAGGACTGGAAGGCTTCGTCGCCCGAGTTGTTGACCGTTTCAACCGATTCTGAGGAAAGTTAACGATGCACTTTGTCAAAACAATGGCCCCGGGATGGTTTGCCTCCGTCATGGGTACGTCGGTGGCCAGCCTGGCCGCTCAGCTTCTTTTTGCGGGAACCGCAGCGGTGTGGATTGCCGACGCTCTTCACTACACAGCGATTGCGATGCTGTTGGTGCTTGGCTTCGCCGCCGTGCTTCGCATTCTCATCTACCCTCGCGCGGTCTTTGAAACGATCTCGCCCCCCGTCGAGGGAAGTTTCTACGCGACCTTCCCTATCGCGTTATTGGTTATGGCAGGTCAATGGAGCATGCGCGGCATTGATCCCAATTGGGTCGCTTTGCTGTGGTGGAGCGGCGCCATCGGCACCTTTGCCGCAAGCTACTTGATTCTCTTTCTGCTTTTTACGCTCGATCGCCTGAAGCTTCAGATGGTCACGCCCGCGCATTTCATCCCGGCGGTGGGTCTCGTGGTGATTCCGGTGGCCGGTGCCGGCCTCGCAGCTCAGGCGCAGGGCTTGATGCGCGAGGTATATTTCGGCGTCAACATGCTCGGCATGGGTGCTGGGTTCTTCATGTACATCGCACTGGTGGCCATCACTATGGCACGCCATTTCCTGATGCCCGCCATCGAAGGCAAGATGACTCCGACGCTGTGGGTGCATCTGGCTCCTCTCGGTGTGATTCCGCTGAGTCTTTTGTCGCTTTTGCACGCCGCAGGCAACGAAGCCGCGATGAGCTACGGCTTGTTGGTCGCGATGGGCTTTATGGGGGCCTCGCTTTGGTGGCTTCTTTTGGCTTTGGCCATGACCGTTCGCAACGCGCTGCAAGGCAAATTGCCCTTTGCGCTTTCCTGGTGGGCGTTCGTCTTTCCGATCGGCGCGATGACCGTGTTGAGCATTCGACTTTCGAGCCTTGCGAACCTTGAACTTCTCGGCATGATTGCCTATGGTCTGATGGCTCTGCTCCTGACCGTCTGGTTCGCGGCAGCCGTCGGTACACTCCTTGGGTTATTCCGAGGCGGTGTGATTCCGCCCAAAGCGGCGACCGCTCAATCGCACTGACAATAGAAAATGCCGGCAAAGCTAAAAAGCTCGCCGGCATTTTCTTAACTTCCGGTGGTGCTCAGAGCACTACGACTTCGTGTTCTCTTCCGTCCAACGGTGGAAAATCGTTGCGACGATCGGGCCGGAAATGTTGTGCCAGAAGCTGAAGATGGCCGAAGGCAGAGCGGCTAGCGGCATCGTGGCAAAGTGTACGGTCGCAAGCGCCACCCCAAGGCCCGAGTTCTGCATGCCGACTTCGATGGCCAAGCACTTTCTTTTGGCCAGATTCATCTTAAAGAACTTGGCGGCGAGATAACCCACTACGTAGCCCAGACCGTTGTGCAGAACAACCACGGCAAACACCAGCGGACCGCTCTTGGCGATATTGGGCTGGCTGACGGCAACGACGGCCATCACAATCAGAACAATCGACACCACAGAAATGAGCGGCAGGCAGGTTGCGGCCACGGCCACGCGGTCCTGGCCGAGAATCGTATGAATCGCCACGCCGATGGCAATCGGAATCAGAACGATCTGGCAGATTGACCAGAACATGCCCAGCGGGTCGATTTCAATCCACTGGTGCGCAAAGAGCCAAATCAGAGCCGGGGTGACGATGGGCGCCAGAAGCGTCGTGCAGCTGGTGATGGTAACCGACAGCGCCGTATCGCCGCGCGCCAGGAAGGTCATGACGTTGGAAGAGGTTCCGCCCGGGCAGCAGCCAACGAGGATCACGCCTACGGCGATTTCGGCCGGCAGTTGCAGCACGATGCAAAGCAGATAAGCAAGCGTCGGCATGATGATGAATTGGGCGAGGATGCCGATCAACACATCCACGGGTTTTGAGAGTACCAGTTTGAAGTCATTGACCGAAAGGGTCAGACCCATGCCGAACATCACCAAACCCAAAAGCGGAGAGATCCAACCGGCCAGCGGTTTAAATGGATCGGGCGCGGCGTAGGCGATTGCCGCAAAGACAAGCACCCACAGGGCAAATGTTTTATTGACAAATTGGCTTAAGGCGGCAAGCGCTTTCATATTTTTATCTCCCGTTGTCTTTTCAAGCTTTCATTGTTCTATGTGTTCGCTTGATGCTTATTCTCGGCTCATAGCCTATCTTGACGATTTTAGGAGCGGCTATTTTACTTGTCTTGAGGCAAATGCCCTAGACCGTTTGCCTTATGACCAGCGATAAGAGCGAAAAAGAAACCGGCTCGAACTCTCGAGGAAATTCCTCTTTGAGTTCTTGCCGGTTTTCGGAACGCTCGCCGTAACGGCGAGCGAGTGCCGATTTTGCGTTACTTCATCTTCACGACATTGGTACCTGCCGTGCGGCCGAACGTCATGATGTCGGCAATGGCGTTGCCGCCCAGACGGTTGGAGCCGTGGATGCCGCCCGTGACTTCACCGGCAGCGTACAGACCCGGAATGACCTTGCCGTTGACGTCAATGACCTGAGCGTTGACGTTGATCTTGATGCCGCCCATCGTGTGGTGAACGGTCGGCACCTTCTTGCAGGCGTACCAGGGACCTTCCGTCAAGGTCGTGTCAGCCTTGTTGTTGGCCTGGAAGCCCAGCGGATCCTTCATCTCGCCCTTGACGATCTTGTTGTAGTTGTCGACGCTGGCCTTCAACTTGGCGGGATTCATGCCGGTCTTCTTGGCAAGTTCTTCAAGCGTGTTGGCTTCTACAACAGAGCCGAGAGCAACCATGTCGCGGATCGTGGCGCCGTTGGCGTCAACCCAGTCGCGGCTTGGATAGCGAACCTTGTTCACAACGACGTAGTACGTGCTCTTGGGCTGAGCAAAGATGGCTCCAGCGAGAACGTCGCGTGCAGCGCCTTCATTGACGAAGCGGTCACCGTCAACATTGACGAAGATGCGGTTGCGACCGGACGTACGGATGTTTTCCATCAGGCCGGTACCCGGTGTGCCGCACGGGTGAATCTGAATATCGTCCAGATTGATCAGATCAGCGCCATGCTTCTTGGCGATGAGCAGGCCTTCGCCCTGAGCGGCCTTTTGAATGTTCGTGCAACCAATCGAGTTATCAAGTTTGACGCTCTTCCAAACGCCCGTATTGACTTCCTGGCGGAACTTGATGTTGGCGCCGAAACCGCCGGTGGCAATCACAACGCCGTCCTTGGCATTGAGAATAACCTGCTGGCCGAAGTGCTTGGCTGTGACGCCTGTGATGCGGCCCTTATCTTGCAGCAGGTCGGTTGCCTGGGTATCGGTCAGCACCTGGATGGCGCCGTTCGTACCCTTGATGACCTGTTCAAAGCTGCGAATGTAGGTGTTGCCGGAAGGAGTGGCCGGATAATGGCTGCGCTGCCAAAGAGCGCCTGTAGCCGTGCCGATTTCATCCTTAAACTTCACGCCCATGCTTTCGAGCCATTCGACCGACTTCATGGAGTTCTGAGTCAAATACTTTACGAGTTCCGGATTGCCCTTGTTGTGGCCGCCCTTCATCGTCTGGTCGTAGAACTTCTCGAAGCTGTCTTCAATGCCTTGTTTGCCTTGGCGTTTCGGGTCAACAGCATTCAGTGCACCTTCGGAAACGTTCGTGGAACCGCCGAGATAGCCCAGCTTTTCAACAACAATGACTTTCTTGGCGCCGGCCTGATAAGCGGCAATGGCTGTTGCAAGACCGGAACCGCCGCCGCCGATTACAACGACGTCAGCATCGTAGGTCTTGGTGCCGGCCGGATGCTTTTCAACCTGTTCGGTCAACTTATCGATATTGCCACCGGCCTGTTCAAGGCACTTTTCAACGCCGCTCAACAGAGCCAAACTGGAAATGGAAGCACCCGTAATGGCGTCAACGCCGAGAGACTGATACTTCAGAATCTTGTCGGTCATCAGCTTGAGAGCCACCCGCCCTACGCCGATTGTTTCAAGGTTCTTGGACGTGTCGATCTTTTCGATGCGGTTCTTGCTGACCGTGACCTTCACCGTGACCGGAGCATTGTGGCCGTTGACGGTGGCCGTGTAGGTACCGGGCTTGAACGTCGACGGAGCCGTCTTGGCCGGTTCGGCTGCTTGCAGAGCCGTTGCTGCGCCGGCAGCAAACATCGCAGTCAGACACGCCGCACAAATCTTGCGAATACTCATCTTTCCTCTCTCCTATCTGAAGTTGAGCAAACGAATCGAAATGTCTGAGGCGAACAAGAATCGTGCAGGTTTTTTGTGGAAGCCTTAAGCGATTCTTATGGGTCTCAACCTATTTGAGTGTACGCCGGAGTTTGAATTTTTGAAGAGTAAAAATTAGGTAAAAACACTTAATCAACAAAATAGTGTTTTGAGTCGGTTTTGAATTGTCTCCGAACAGCAACAAACCCGCTTCCTAGCCGTGGTTAAAGCGTGTTTGGCTAACTTCAGATTCCGCCTCACGATGGACACCCCTGCCTTTGGCTATGTGCTTGGAGCTACCTCCTGCTCTCGGGACTTTCACCCGTTAGAACATGCCCATGATGGGCGCACCAATCGAGTAGGTGGTAGGTGATTAGTTCACCTACCGACCTCTCACACCACCGCCCGTACCGATCTGGTAGGCACCCCTCACGGGGTGTTTTACGGCGGTTTCCATAGTTTTAGCCTCCATACCCGTCAACTCGTGTTAGACCGAGCCAACTCCAGCCTTGGGTTTTCAGAAAATCGTTGTTCAGGGTAGTGGCTAAGATGTGGCTATTTGCAATGCGCCAATAGCTCTTACGCGTATTCGCCCATTGTATCGCCTGTCTGTGCGTGCATCCGAGCTTCCTCAGCGCCGCATATCTCGTCCTGACCCGTTTCCAAGTCTTCCACAGCAATTGTCGGATTCGTCTCCGAATCCATTCATCGGTCAGCTTCGACCACCCTTCATATTTCGCGTATTTGAAGTACTCGCACCACCCTCGAAGCTTCTTGTTAAGCGTCTCTTTCACCGCTGGGATGCTTTGCCTTCTGTTTCGGCGAAGTATTTCTCTCAGCGAGTTCTTGAGCCGCTCCTTTGACTTCGAGTGTACGGTTGGAAAGTATCCTTCCTTGGTTTTATAGAAACCATGGCCAAGAAATTTCACTCCGTGCGTGATGTAGTTGACAGTGGTCTTTGTCTCATTGACTTTGAGTTTCATGCGTCCTTCGATGAACCGAGTGACGCTCTTCAACGTCCTTTGGGCCGATCGCTTGGATTTGCATAGGATTACAAGATCGTCTGCATATCTGGCGAATCTGTGACCGCGCTTCTCCAGTTCCTTGTCGAGTTCATCCAAATAGATGTTCGCAAGTAGTGGCGATAACGGCCCTCCCTGCATGAGACCGACTTCCGACTTCTCCACCTTTCCTTGTGTCCAAACTCCCGATTTGAGCATCCGTGTGATGAGCGATACCACTCGCCTATCCTTGATTCTCGTTGATAGTTTTCGGATCAATCGGCTGTGATTGACCGTATCGAAAAACTTCTCGAGATCCATATCGACTGCCCAAACGTAACCTTGGTCAGCTTCGCTCATGACTTTGAAGATCGCATCGTGTGCGCTTCTCGTCGGGCGAAAACCGAAGCTCGACATTGAAAAGGTGCCGTCATAGCTGTATGAAAGCTTTTGCGCAACGGCTTGTTGCACAAGACGGTCGATGGCCGTCGGGATTCCAAGATTCCTGAATTTCCCCTTTTCTGGTTTCGGTATGGTTACCCGTTTCACGGGTGCAGGGCGATATTTCCCTGACAGGATCGCACTCGTCAGCTCGCCGGGGTGCTCGAAAATGTACTCCCGAAGCTCTTCGGTTGTCATTCCGTCCACGCCCGGAGCCCCTTTGTTTGCTTCGACACGTTTGAGCGCCAAAGTCAGGTTCTCGCGGCTCAGTATCGCCTCGAGTGTGATCTCCGTAAAAGCGGATTGGTCTTGTGCGGTGTTGTCCCTTTCCATCACGGCCTTTGCGCCCTCCCGAATTCCTCTCTCCATTCCGTGGATACCCAAATTCGGGCAGGTTTCTTATGTTTTCTGCGCCTTGCGACTTTGTGTCTACGGCACCGTACTCCTATAGATTCAGTCCTTCGGCAAGTACTGCCCTGCCTACTATGACCTCTGCTGACTACTCACGGCAAGCTTTACTCCGCAACCTCTGTTGAGGCCGCGTCTGTGAGTCCTCCCCAGGTAAGAGCATGCTCTTTCCCACCATGTGCCTTCTGCATTTACACCTCGGGTTCCGTGTAGCTTTGGGCTTTATCTTGATTTGCAGACTTACCCACCTTCGAATGCCTGATGCAGTTCCTGTTCGTAAGGCCAGTGGTTTGCCTCGGGCTTCCTTCAGATTCCGCCTCGCGACGGACACCCTTGCCTTTGGCTATGCGCTTGGTGCTACCTCCTGCGCTCGGGACTTACACCCGTTAGATCATGCCCATGCTGGGCGCACAAAATACGGCGATCAACGCCACAGGCAGTTGACCGCCGTCAGATCGATTCGTATCGAGCTTATCGCTTACTCTTACGCTTCAAGGAATAGTCAAGTGATGACTCGATGCGCTTGAAGTCTTTCGTGAGCAACGTGAGCGTCTGATTCATGGGCTCGTAAACGAAATTGGCCTCATGCTTGCCGTTGTCGTCAATGAGTTGCCAAACCGTGGCATCGCTGTCTTCCGATGTCCCACGCTGGGTGAGTTGCTTGCCGATTGACTCGAATGTCAGGTCTTTGCCTTTTTCCGCTTCAAGGTAGGTCATGGCGAGGTGATAGGTTCCGTCACCGCTGTAGGAACGATGACGTATCGTGAACTGGTAGCGGATGCCCAGGCAGGAGGCGGCCGGCAGTACGCCTTCGTAGTATTCCTCTTCCCAGGGGCCGAGAGAAGCGTCGACATCAGATGTCGACTGGGAGCCAATGCGCTGCATTCGCTTCTCAATGGTCCAGACGCCGTTCTTGTAGCGCAGGTTCTTGGTGTCGTCGTCTTCCACGTTCCAGACATAACCGCCTTTAGGCAAGAACCGACGCTCAAGCGTTTCATGTTTTTTGCCGTTTTCTGAATAGAGGTGCGCAAGCTTACCGTCAGGGCTAAAGAGTACGTAGTAGTCAGGAAATTTGTCGTCAACCGAGCCGATGCGAATTGCCTTGTCAAAGAGCACGTACGGCGTGACTGTTTCGTTAGCTTTCAGGATAGGTTCTTCCGGAGTGACCGTTTGCACAATCGGCAGCAGTGCCGATTTGCTTGCCGCGGGCGGAGTGGACTGTTGAGGCTCCGCACATCCTGCCAACATGACGCAACCGATCACTGCCAACGAAAGCTTCTTCATATTCCTTGATCCTCGACAAAAAACGCGGCCGGTTGGACCAGCCGCGTAGATACTGCATCAGACGTTTTCACTCGTCTTGTCCGTGTTCTTATTTTGCCCGAAAGCTTTCCAGGCGAGCCAGACAACCGCGATCAATAGTGCAACTGTCAGTACCCCGCCGAAACCATGGAACGGAAAGCCGAAGTGCCCGAAACCGTGGTGCATGCCACCTCCGAAACGCGCAAGCCAATCGCAGCCGATTCCAAAGTGAAATCCACCGGGCAAGCCGCCCGGCAGCAAAAACCAAACAACGGCGCCGATAGCCAAAGCTATTGCGAGGAATTTGGCGGGCAGCTGAATCAACAGAGCAACGAGACCTGCGAGAAGCAAAAGTTCGAAGAAATAATGCATGGTGAAATCCCGAAAGTATTTGCTGAGAACAATTATCACCTCCTACTGAAGCAATAACTTCGGGCTTTACTTATCTTTGCTTTTCTTTGTGTTTCGTACAGTTATGGATGCCATGGAGAACCAATAGGCAAAAAAGAGCGTCGAGGTACAAAATTAAAAAAAACTACTATCGACGCTCTTCAAAATTGTCACTGATCTTGCTTTTGTTGTTCTACGAGATAGCGAGATCCTACGATTGGAATGACCACCACCAGTGCCGTCCAAATAGAAAATATGCATAGGTTAATTTCTGGGAGTCCTTTTCAATAAATACAGGGCTTGCCAGGGTAGCCTCTAAAAGTAGGCCCTCTGACTGATTTTTACCCAAAATTAAACTCCATTTGTTGCTGTTTTTTAGGCGGCGACTGCTTCTGTATTCGAAAATCCGGTCGATTTATCCATACGTCCAATTTTTTATACGTCAGAAGATTCAAACCTACAAATTTCAACAGTCTCGAAAAACTCCAACGATAACGAGCAACGCGCCTCAATATCTCAATCAGTAGGGTTGCGACGGCTGCTGTCCATATTTGAGTCATCACGGCATTTTCCGAGGTCCCTATAAAGCTTTTAATCTTTAGATTCTGCTTGAGCTTTTTGAAAAACAATTCGATTTGCCAGCGCTTACGGTATAGATCGGCTATCTGTGTGGCCGTCAGATCGAAATCATTGCTCAGGAAATCAAACCAGCGATTATTCTCAGAGTCATACCATTGCACCAGTCTGAAGCGAGTATTTCCGCAAACTTTTCTCGCTTGTTCTTGTGTGAATTGAAAGCCATAGTCCCAATAGTTATCTTTTTCCTCAATGATGTCATCCTTTAAACGTGTGGTTTTGGCATTATCTTTGATGCGCGTGACAAACTTCGTTCCCCGTTGAGTTAACCACATAAACAGTTTGTAGTCGTTATAACCTCTGTCCATGACGACGGTGATATCTTTTGATCCTAAAGCTTCAATGGCCGCCTTGGCTTCTTTCACGTCAGCTCTTTTCCCGTGGGTCATATTCATGACAACGGGCAGTTGCAGATCTTCATCCAACACAGTATGAAGCTTAAAACCGCCTTTAGCTCGTCGATATCGAGCCCATTGGAAACGTGATAGGCACACAGAAATGGTTGTGGAGTCCAGTGCGTAGACGGGATGCAAATAGTCTTGGTCCAAATGGCCTTTAAAAAGCTGGGCGTAAGTTTGCAATAAACGAAAATAAAGACTCTTAGCTAT